>Ga0056914_10000213_pt1 | contig 61872 bp, 45 predicted proteins | sample TNRBio252014_DNA_FD_55168 | JGI IMG/M metagenome (GOLD analysis project Ga0056914, IMG submission 55168) | Wastewater treatment Type I Accumulibacter community from EBPR Bioreactor in Madison, WI, USA - TNR Reactor_6/25/2014_ DNA | ecosystem: Engineered > Bioreactor > EBPR > Anaerobic-Aerobic >...
TGGCAGCGCGTTTTCTACGATTGGTTGGACAAAACGCTGAAACAGACAAGTCCTTAACCCCGGAAATAGCATGAGCCATCCCAAATATTCGGGATGGCTCATGCTTGCATCTTGCCCCTTATGAAGGAGTTCACAGAAGCATTTTTATCAGAACAGTTCCAATTACTGTCAGTCGCGTAAATGACCGATTTTGGGGTCAAACATAACGCAGCTATCGGACTATAAAGACAGACACTACTGATTCACCTGAATCTGAGGCTGTGCAGCAGGTGTGCCGCCAGCTACTTCGCCAGTGAGGTAGAGGAACGTTTGAGGCGGGTTGGTGTTCGCCGTGATCGTTACTTTCTGGTTGCGTTTGCCACCTTTGCCTTTAGAATCGAATTCTACCGTAACCTGGCTGCTTGCACCTGGAGCGATTGGTTCGCGTGGCCATTTCGGAACCGTGCAACCACAGCTGCCTTTTGCATCAGCAAAGACCAACGGCTCAGAGCCGGTGTTTTTGAATTTGTAAGTGTGAGAAACTTTCTCACCATCCTGAACCGTACCAAAATCGAAAGTTGTTTCTTCAAATTCCATTGTAGTCGTTGGACCGGTTGGAATTGCCGTAGTTGGCGCCTGAGCATTTGGGTCAACAGCTGCATTTGGGTTTGCTGGTTGAACGCCGGTATTTTCGATGTTCTGGCGGGCAGCATCGCGAACGTCGCTGCTGGAATTTTGACAGCTTGCCAGTGCAACCAGCACCGCTAAAGCCATAATTGACGTTTTGAAAGTCCTCAACATATCAAAAGTGATTTTTAAGTTACAAAAAAATAGTTGCCAAAAAGCGGCGCAAAATTAAATTATTCTGTTCATAATTTCACCCCGCTGACGGTGCAAAGATAGAGAGAAGGCGAAGAAATGCCCTGTTAATGGGCATTCAATGATTGTTAACGACCTGTTAATGCCTGAAAACCAGCGGCATCGCGCGCATTTAAGCAGGATTCAGCGCTTAAGCCACCTTTTCGGGCGGAGCAAACACCGTAGAAAATATCTCCGATTCCTTCTTTGCTGTGCGCATCAGGATTGATGCTCAGCAACACGCCTTTTTCTACCGCATAAGGAATCCAGCGCCAGTCGAGGTCGAGGCGATAAGGGCTGGCGTTGATTTCAATGGCCACCCGGTTGGCGGCACAGGCGTCAATTACTTTTTTGTGATCAATCGGGTAGCCCGGCCGCGAGAGTAGCAGCCTGCCGGTAGGGTGTCCGAGGATGGTCGTATGGGGATTTTCAATGGCTGCCAGCAAACGCCGGGTCGCTTTTTCTTCGTCCATCCGGAGGTTGGTATGCACAGAGGCAATGATGAAGTCGAATTGCTTCAACAGCAATTCGTCATAATCTAAGGCGCCATCGTTTAAAATGTCGCTCTCAATGCCTTTGAAGATGCGAAAAGGCGCCAGTTCAATATTTAGCTGGTCTATTTCGGCCATTTGCTGCAAAACGCGCTCCGGCTGAAGCCCGTTGGCATAAAAAGCGGCTTTGGAGTGGTCGGTAATCCCGATGTAACCGTAGCCCAGGGCTTTAGCGTGCAGCGCCATTTCTCGCAAGGTATGCTGCCCGTCGCTGTAAGTCGTGTGGGTGTGAATGACGCCTTTGATATCGGCGGCCTCAATGAGTTTCGGCTGTTTGGGAATGCTTAAGGACCAGGTTTCGCTGCGCAATTCCGGTTCGATGAACGCAATGCCTGCTTTTTCAAAAACAAGGCTTTCTTCCGGTAAGTCTTTAAAATCCAATCCGGGAAACCGCGCGACAAAAGCCTCCAGAAATTCGGCGCTGCCGGTATAGCGAAACAATTTGGAGCCGAAAGCCGCTTTGGAGCAGTGCAAGATCGCCACGGGCAGTTCCTCCTCCGCTGTTTTTCCGCTGATGCCATACTCCTGCAAAGTTGTTTCCTGCAAAAACGGCAATTCGAGCAAAGCTTCTTTTTCGCCATCCCAACCCAGCAGCATTTCTATGCGCTCCACAATGTCTTCGCAGCGCCGCATGGCGCCGCAGAGGCTGACTTTGGCGTCTGGAAATTGGGCGGACAGTTGTTGCGACAGTTTTTTGGCCGCGGGGTATAAACTACCAAAGTGAAACTTGTCTTTCGACCGCAGGAAATATTCCAACAGTTTTTTTACTTCTTCCTGCGATTTAGGGCCAAATCCTTTTAGTTCAATGAGCCGGTTTTCATTTACGGCGTAAAGCAATTCACCGGCGGTTTCCACACCCAATTCTTTCCATACGGCCAGCACTTTTTTAGGCCCAAAGCCTTTGATGGTGAGCATGTCCTGAATGCCTCCGGGCGTCGTGGCCTTGTATTTTTCCAATGCAGACATTTGTCCGGTATTCAACAGCTCCCGGATTTTAGCGGCAATATTATCGCCTACGCCTTTGATCGCGGCCATTTCCGCATCGGTCATTTCTGACAGCGGGCGCTCGGTTTTGCGCAGGGTAACATAAGCATTCTGGTAAGAACGGATTTTAAACGGGTTTTCTCCGTGCAACTCCATGATGTTGCCGAGCAACTGAAAAGCTTTTGCGATTTCTTTATTACTAAGCATAATTTTGCTTTTTGCCTTTCGTTTGTGTGGGACGGGTTTTGCCCTTTTGCCCCTTGCCTTTTGCAAATTTACCTCTTGCTCTTTACCCTTTTGCCTTCTGTCAATTAACCCTCACTTTATCCACTTTTGCTTCCACTATTTCCTGTATGGACTCCGGCAGCGCCGACAGGATATCAAAACCGGTTTCTGCCTCGATGTCATCAATAGAAACGCGGTAGTCGTACCAGGGCTTTGAGTTGGCGCTGTTTTTGTTTTCCGTCCAAACGGCAATGATTCGGGTTGTTTCATCCACGCGCTCCAGGTCATCTACACCTTCCGGAATCACGACCAACACCTTCCAGATATAACGCGGTACCGTAACCCGACCCCCTGCAATTTTTTCGCGGTAGCCCTCATCGCCGGTTCCACCTTTGCCGTAGACGCCCATAATGGTGTACACTTCGTTGCCCCGGTAGGCCAACTCCCGGGAGTAGGATTCCATATCTGCCCAAAGGCCACTGTTGTGTTCCGGCGCCTGTGGGATCATATTGATCATGTAAAAAGTGGCCGAGTTGTCCGATTGTGTAACCGTTCGGTCGGCAGAAGGGCAGTTGTGGCCACGATTAAACCCGGTGAGGCTGAAATTGTAGTCGTAATAATCCACCTGGTACCAGCCATCCGGCAGGTTTTGATAGGCCCGGAAATCGTCTTGCCGCGGGGCTTCTCCGATCCATTGTTCGTTCAGATACCAACTGACCCAATTGGGCGTACCCTTGGAGCGACTGTAAGACATCACGTATTGTGGCAATTCAATAAGGTAGTTTTCTTCCTCTGCTTTGTCAGGCTGCGCATCACTTGGATTCCCCATCAGCAAGTGGTCATAACGGCTGTCTTCCGTTTGGGTAGGTGCAGGCTCTTTTTCACAGGCTGCAAACAGCAATGCGAACAACATCCCGGTCAATGCCGGCAGGCGTTTTTGTATCATGTTCAGGCGTGTCAATGTTTTTCAATATAAGCACAGCAGCAAATGTAGTAAAAAACACAGCTTGTTTTTGAAATAAGTTACCATCTTGTCGGGCTATACAAATTGTTAGAGTTTGTTAGCCCTTTTTAACGTTTTTTGTCAAACGCCGCTCGGCGCGTTCAAAGCGCAGGGTTTCATAATTGCCATCGCCGAAAAAATCAAAGCGGACAATATTGTATTGGTCTGAAAAAGCAGCCATGAGGATTTCGTTGCGCAACTCGATAGCGTAGGAGGGCGCGGCGGCAAGGCTTTCGCCGGAAAATTCAACCAGCAACACCACATCCTGTACTTCTGACCGAACGTGGGATAAGGAAATGGCGCTGTTGTTTACTTTTAAATCAAACTGTCGCCGTACAAAGTCAGCGATCAGGTAACTGTTTTCCGGCGTAATTTGAGTCAGGTTGAGTTTTTTTCCGGTTTCTTTTTCCAAAACCGCCTGAAGGTCATCCCAAAAGAACTTGAATTTCAGGCTGAATCGCTGGTTTGAGGCATGGTATTTGACATCGCACACGCACATTTTTAAAGGGTGCGCCGGCGAAAATGCCGATAAGCACAAACAAACGAAAAGCAGGAAAAAGTACTTCATGGCTCAATAAATTAGCTCAAATCTTCACCAGCGTTGTCCGCCACCGAACACGCCCTTCCATTTCTATTTCCAGAAAATAAGCGCCTGCCCGAAGTGCGGTTAAATCGGTTTCATTGTCACTAAGCGTTTGAGTCTGTATCAACTGTTTTTTTGTATCGTAAACCTTCAGCACCGCGCCGCTCAAATTTTCATCCGTCAGAAAACGGAAAGCGCCGTTGCCGGGGTTGGGTGCAAGTTGGATGGGCTGACCAGTCATGACAGTTCCTGTATTTACCGGCATCTTTACGACCACTGCGATCGTATCCGATACGCGCGATGCGCCATTATTGTCAACCGCATTGGCGGTGATTTGGTANTTNCCGGCAGGCACATTGGTCCAATTATAAACATAGGGCGTGCCATCAGCATCTTCGCCAATCTCATTGGCATTGGCGAAAAATTCTACCCGTGCAATACTGCCATCCGGGTCGCTGGCAGTTGCCATGATGGTAATGTTTGCCGGAGCTATGAACGTTGCGTTGTTTTCCGGGCTGAGGATGCTGACATCGGGTTGCACATTTACCAATACAATCACATCCACGGGGGCAGAAGTGCTCTTAGCCCCGAGGTTGTCGGTTGCTTTGGCGGTCAGGGTATGGATACCTTCTGGCGCATTATCCCAGGTAAAAGTAAATGGCGCACCATCCGTATCCTCAAAGAGTTTTTGTGTGCCGTTGTAAAACTCGACCAAACCTACCGTCCCATCCTGGTCAGCGGCCTCGGCAGCAATGGTGATGCTGGCGGGCGCAATAAAAGTGGCGTTGTTTACGGGCTCAACAATCGTTACTGCCGGCGCGAGGTTGCTTTGCTCCAGGTATAATTGCGCTATTTCAGCGTCTGAAAGCGCGCGTTCCCACAGGATGAGTTCGTCCAATGCGCCATCGTGCAGCCAGTTTTCGTTTTCATCCACATAAGACCCGATGCCAAACCAGTCGCTGGCCAACCCTGCGTAAATAATATCGCCGCTTTGAGCGGTCGAAACCGATTTTAAGGCGCCATTCACGTACAATTTCATAGAAGCGCCATTGTAAGTGGCGGTGATGTAGTACCATTTTCCCAGGTCAAAGTTTTCCGTATCCTCTAAGTAAGTCATCGTGCTGGTGTTTTCGGAAACCAACGCAAACGAAAATTTTTGCGACCGCGTGCCCAGCACCCAACCCCGCTCGTAAGAACCATTGTCCTGCAAGCAGCCGATGAAGCCGCCCCAGGTATCGGGCGTGGCTACGTTCACCCAGCCGCTCACCGTCATTTGAGATACGGGCAATCCCTGACTCGCAGTGGCGCCGCTGCGCACTACAATGGATTGGGTATTGTTGAATTGCGCTACCTGCCCGCGTACGGGCTCATCCAGTGGGAACGTTACGCCGTTGGCCGGTACGACCCCATCGTTGCCATGGCCGGTTTCATCGTAGGCATCGCCATTGAAACGCCACCAGGCAATGGGTTCCAGCATCAATGGCGCATTCCCGTTTTGGGCATAAAACGCTAAAGGTTCACTCCAGTCGCTCCATTCCAGATTACGGTCGCGGTAGCGGACGCGCAACCAGTTTTTACCCTGAAAAACCTGCGTAGAATCTATGGTAAGCTTGAAAATATCCACACCCGCCATTTGATCTATTGGCGACCAGAAAGCGGCGCTTTCAATCTGAAAATAATCTTCAAAATCGCGTTTGACGTTCAAAATCAGGTCAGTTTCAAAATCGCCCGAAGCGCCTGCCAGTTCAAATTCAGTCGCGTTGTACAATTCGCCTTCCGGTGAAACAAAATCCGACCCTTCAAACGTATACGGCAAAGCGACCATCGTATCGGGGGGCGGCAGCAGTTGCGGTTGTGCGGGCTTTTGTTTTCCAAAATAGCGGTGAAACTTGTCAATCAATACGTTTTCAAGCACATACTCCTGGTTGCCAATGGAATAACACTCTACGTCCATTGTGCCTGCATCGAGGTCAATGTCCATGATTTGATACGTCCAGACATCAAAAGACCGCTGCACATCCGGGTAATTTTGCTCCGGATTTTCATTCCAGTTCTGGATGAGGCCGCCCCCGCCGCTGATGACTTCCCAAACTGCAGAATCCCGGTTGGAACCCCGCGCGTACATGTGCGAGTGTCCGGAAGTGTACATGGCCGTTTTTTCAGAAGCGCGCAAAACCGGAATGATCTGGTCGCGAATGTAGGCCGAGCCGTCGGAAACCCAGTTTTCGCAGCGCAGCGGGTGGTGGGCAGTGCCAAATATCCATTTCACGTCCGGATCGGCGTTGGCGGAGGTCACCACATTGGATAACCATTGGGTCTGACTGCTCCACCATTCGTTGGAGTTCAACATACAAAACAAGACCGGACCTACCCGGAATGCGTAATAGTGTTCGGCGTTGGCGCCTGCAATCCCGTTGTAGTGCAAATCCGGATCGTCGTATTCAAAATGTGGAAAATACCGGGAAAGGTCACTGTTTTGGTAGTATTCGTGATTGCCAACAACCGTCATTGTCGGAATATTTCCCGATAAATTGCTCAACGGGTCGAAGTGCATGGAAATGTATTGAGACAACACTCCGGCATCTACATTGTCGCCCTGCTTGAGAATGAGGTGAACCTGGTCTTCAAGCACAGGGCCGTATTTTTCAGTCAGTGTTTCTTTGGCAGCCTGAAATGTTCGTTGCGCCGTGACTGGGTGCTGGGTATCGCCAACCACGAGGATGCGGATATGGCCGCTGGATGTCGTCGGATTTTGATACGTGCGGAAGCGGAAGACTTCTGAGCTTTCGGCGCCCGTTTTCACCTGATAATAATAAGGCGTATTGGGTTGCAATCCGCTTATTTTAACCCGATGCCAGAGATAGTCAGCGGCAAAAGTATGCAGGTCACCCGTTGCCGTATTGTTAAGCGCATCGGGTGCATCGCCCCAGATTACGGTGCTTTCCGTACCGCTTGTCGTGCGCCAGCTTATCCAGACAGAATGATCTGTCAGCGATTGCAAATAGGGTTTCAAAGTTTGAGAAAACAGCAGCGCACTTTGCAGGAGCATAACCGGCAAAAGCGCCAAAGTAGATAGGCGTCTGTATTTCATGGATAAGGTATTCGTTGCTTATTGCCAATCACCCCGGCTAACCTGGCGCAATATTTTTACGCTTTTTTGGATTTGAATTCTTTGGTCGCTTTCACAAAAGAAACAAAAAGTGGATGGGGGTTCTCTACCGTACTTTTTAGTTCCGGATGGAACTGGACGCCGATAAACCAGGGATGGTCTTTGAGTTCCACCACCTCCACTAAGTCTGAAGCCGGGTTAATGCCGCTCGGAATGAGCCCGGCTTTTTCAATTTGTTCGCGATAAGCATTATTGAACTCGTACCGGTGGCGGTGCCGTTCGCTGATTTTCAGGTTGCCATAGATGCTGTGCGCTTTCGATTTACGGCGCAGTTCACAGTCATAAGCGCCAAGTCGCATCGTGCCGCCTTTGGCCGTGATGTCCTTTTGTTCGGGCATCAGGTCAATGACGGGATGGGTTGCATTCGGATCAATTTCTGTGGAGGTTGCATCGGCGATGCCCAGCACGTTGCGCGAAAATTCAACCACTGCGCACTGCATCCCCAGGCATATTCCAAAAAATGGCACATTATTTTCTCGGGCATACCGGATGGCTTTGATTTTCCCTGCAATTCCACGCTCCCCAAACCCCGGGGCAACGAGAATTCCATCGAGTCCTTCCAACTGGCGTATCAGAGAAGCTTCGTCAATATCCAATTTTTCTGAGTGAATCGCTTCTACTTTTACGCGGCACTCATTCATGGCGCCGGCGAGAACAAAGGATTCGTAAATGGATTTATAGGCGTCCTGTAGCTCATTGTATTTACCCACTAAGCCGATTTTAACTTCTTGTGTAGGAGACTTCAGTTTGGTAAGAAAAGTTTTCCAGGCGCGCAAATTGGGTTCCTGCTTGTCGGGCAACCGCAGTTTGCTAATAACGGTGGTGTCTAAATTTTCTTTCAGCATCAGCATCGGCACATCGTAAATGCTTTCAGCATCCATGGCTTCGATGACAGAACCGATTTCCACATTGCAGAACAGCGCTAATTTTCGCCGGATATCATTGCTCAGGTGGTGTTCTGTTCGGCAAACCAAAATATCCGGCTGGATACCCGTTTTCTGCAATTCTTTAACTGAGTGCTGTGTTGGCTTGGTTTTTAGCTCTTTAGCGGCGTTCAGGTAAGGGATCAGGGTGAGGTGAATAACGATGCAGTTGTCGCGGCCAAGTTCCCAGCGCAACTGGCGCAGCGCTTCCAAATAAGGGAGCGATTCGATGTCGCCGACCGTACCCCCTAATTCCGTGATCACAATGTCATAGCGCCCCTGGCCGCCCAGCAATTTAGCGCGGCGTTTGATTTCATCGGTGATGTGGGGAATGACTTGAACGGTTTTGCCGAGGTAGTCGCCGGCGCGTTCTCTTTGGATTACCGTTTGGTAAATCCGGCCTGTGGTCACGTTGTTTGCCTGAGAAGTTGGCCGGTTGAGGAAGCGCTCGTAATATCCGAGGTCGAGGTCGGTTTCAGCGCCGTCGTCAGTCACATAGCATTCGCCGTGCTCATAAGGATTGAGTGTGCCCGGATCAACATTAATATAAGGATCGAACTTTTGGATGGTGACGGAGAAGCCTCTTGATTGAAGCAATTTTGCCAATGAAGCGGAAATGATGCCTTTACCCAGTGAAGAAGTAACGCCCCCCGTAACAAATACGTACTTTGTCATAGTTTGTTTGTGATGTTGACTTAAAACATCGGCAGGCGGATGCCAGCTTACATCCAGTAACTGAAATACTTCCGTCGCCTTCGTATCATTACGGGATGTAAAGGTACTTATATCGCCCCAGCATTCGTTAATTTTTTTGTAATTTCATTGCAGGAATACAATTATACGCCGCACCGCCAAGTTTTGTGCATGTTTGCGAAATTATGCGCTTCAAAATTTGGGGTATGGTATAAACCCTGTGGAGTTTTTACCTTTGCATTATAAGAAGAAAACATAACAACCATGTTTATGACTCGACGAATTGCCATGCTGTTGCCGGCGGTTATCCTTGCGATCTCCCTGTACGGCCAGCAAACAACTGTTTTCACCGAAGCCAATGAAGCTTACAAACGCGGCGCAACTTTTTTGGATCAGGCGCTTTTCGCGAAAGCCCAGCAAGAGTTTAAAAAAACGATCGAACTGCTGCGACCGGTCAATGAGCCGCAGGCAGAGTTGCTGCGCACAAAAGCGGAGTTTTACCAGGCCAAGTGCGCGGTGCAACTCAATGCCAAAGACGGGGAAAAACTAATCCTCGACTTTATCCGCACGTATTCGCCCGATCCTATTTCCAACGAAGCGCTGGTTGAGATTGCGAATTATTATTACAATACCGACCAGTACGACAAAGCCATTGAATTTTACGCCAAAGCGCCTTCTTCCGGCATGACCAAGGAGCAGCGTACGGAAGTGAAGTTCAAAACCGGCTACGCGCATTTTGTACAAAAGCGCTTTGCACAAGCAAAGACAAGCTTCAAAGAAATCGCCTCCATTGAAGGTGAATACTACGAACCCGCGAACTACTACCTCGGGATGTGCCAGTTTTTTGAAGGCAATTACAACGAGGCCATCAAGCAGTTTCGGATCGTAGAGAAGAAGAACAAGTACAAAGCGCAAATTCCCTATTATATCGCCCAGATTTACTTCGCCGAAAGGCAATATGATGAACTCATCACCTACGCTGAGGCGAAAGTCAACGAACGCGGGGTTCAGAACTACAAAGAATTGCGTCAACTGCTGGGTCAGGCTCATTTTGAAAAAGGCAATTACCCGGAAGCGCTGGAACACTTAGAATATTATGCCACAAACACCGGCAAACTGCGCCCGGAAGAGTTTTATCAGTTGGGCTTTACGCAATACAAAACCAACAACTATCCGAAAGCGGTGCAGAGCTTTAAGGAACTCACCGGCCTCGACTCCAAGCTGGGACAAATGGCGATGTATTACCTCGGCGATTGCTACCTGAAGCTGAACCAGAAATCGAATGCCCGGACAGCATTTGGGAATGCCAAGCGCATGACTTACGACCCGCAGTTGTCGGAAGACGCCTTGTTTAATTATGCAAAGTTGAGCTACGAACTGAAAGACCCCCGCGAAGCCATTACGGCGTTGCAGACTTTTAAACCGGCTTCCAAATACTATAATGAAGCCCAGGGGCTTATGGGGGATATTTTTCTCAGCTACCGCGATTACAAACAGGCAATGGAAGTCATTGAAAAACTACCGGAAGCCAACCGCACGCCGCAGTTGAAGGAAAGCTACCAGAAAGTGGCCTATTTCCGCGGATTGCAATTGTTGGGGGAAAACAACATCCCGGAAGCAAAAGCCCATTTTGACAAGGCGATGAAAAATCCGGTGGATCCCCGCACAAAAGCCCTCACCATTTATTGGCAGGCGGATATTGCCCACCAGCAGGAACAATACCCACAGAGTACCAGGTTGATGGATCAGTTTTTGACGCTTGCAAAAACGCTGAGCAACCTGCCTGACGAGTCCTCGTTGTTCACAGCGAACTATGTGCAAGGCTACAACTACCTGAAACAAAATAATTTCACGGCAGCGCTCGGTTTTTTCCGTGAAGCGACCACCGGGATCAAGCGAAATAAAAACTTCATCAACAGCACCGATGTAAAAAACAAGGTACTCGGCGATGCTACTATGCGCGCCGGCGACTGCCATTTCAAACGCAATCAGTACAACGAAGCGGTCGCTTATTACGATGAAGCCATTGATTCCCGCTACACCGGTTATGTGTACGCCATTTACCAGAAAGCCATCATAGAAGGACTTCGCGGGCGTACGACTGATAAAATTCTGGCGCTGGAACGCATTTCGAGCGAATTTCCGGATTCAGAATATGCAGACGATGCCTTGCTTCAATTGGGGGTAACCTACCAGGAAATGGGCCAGTTGAGCAAAGCAATCGCGCCGCTTCGAAAATTGGTCGCAGATTATAAAAACAAATCAGACCTCATCGTGCAGGCCCTCTTGCAATTAGGTTTGGTGAGCTACAACCAGGGCAGCCCGGAAGCGGCCATCAACTATTATAAGCAGGTATTCTCCTATAATCCGGCGCCCGGTGAAGCCAGCTTAGCGCTCGCCGCGCTGGAAGAAATCTACGTCAGAGACCTCGGCAAAACGGATGAGTATTTCGCTTTCTTGGAAACGGTGCCCGGCTACAAAGTGGACAGCGCTTCCAAAGACTCGATCAACTTTAAGGCAGCAGAATCCCAGTACGAAAACGCCAATTACAGCCGGGCCATTGAGTCTTATTCCGACTACATCCGGAAATACCCCAACGGGCGGTCTGTGCTGATGGCCTATTACCACCGGGGCGAGTCTTATGCGGCATTAAAACGCTATTCGGAAGCATTGAAAGACTACGAATACGTGATTGGCCGCGGCCCAAGTCAAAACTACGTGAAAGCGCTCGAAAAGGCGGCAATCATTGCCTATAACCACGAACAGAACTTTAACAAGGCCTTCGACCTATATACCAAAATGGAATCCTCGGCCACCAGCGAAACCATGCGGTTTGAAGCGCAGTTGGGCGCCATGCGCAGCGCATACCGCATCGGGAATACCCAGGCGGTGCTGAGCCTGTCGCGTAAAGTTGCCAACAACCCGAACGCAACGACAGCGCACAAGGCAACTTCCAATTTTTACATCGGCAAAATTTCATTCGACCAGCGCGATTATGACAATGCCTTGTCGGCGCTCAATGAAGTTGTGCGCCTGAGCGACAACGAACAAACGGCAGAAGCGCGCTATCTCATCGCCAATATTTACTACCTCAAACGCGACCTGAACAAGTCGCAGGAATTGTGCATCAACGCCAACAAGGAAAGCTCGGCTTATCCTTATTGGGTGGCCAAAAGCGTCATTCTGCTCTCGGATATTTTTGCGGACAAAGGCGACTTATACAATGCCCGCGCGGCGCTGGAAGCGTTGTTGGAAAATTACGATGAAGACGCCGAGTTGGTGAATATTGCGAAGACTAAATTAGCCAAACTCAACCAGCAACTGAACCAGTCGAGCCGGTTGAGCCGCGAGACTGATTCCAATATCCTGGATTTAGACCGGGGAAATTAGTGTCTGTCTTTATAGTCCGATAGCTGCGTTATTTTCTGCCCCAAAATTGGTCATTTACGCGAGTAAACTCCCACTTTTGGGGCAGAAAACGCCTTGCTCTCGAACTCTAAAGTACAGACACCAGACTAAATGAACAGGTACTAATTATCATCAAAACGAATCAAGAACATGACCAAGATAAAAATAACGCTGTTGTTCGCCATCATTGCAACGACATCAGGGGTGCTACAAGCCCAAAAGGATTTGCCCTCCGGGCAGGTGGATGTGGTGAAAAACTTTGAGGCGCGCTTGCTGGAAACCGAAAAAATCGGACTAAAACCAAGCTTGCCGCAGTTGGATACGGCGACCCGTCGGCAGAAATACGATGTGATCCCTAAAAATTTAGCAGTGGAATACCTGCCACCCAAAATCCGCCCGCTGGGTATGCGCAACGAAGCAGTAGAGAAAGGTTACAATGGTTACGCACGACTGGGCGCTGGATTTCCAGGTTCGTTTTTTGGAGAAGGTTCCTACAACATTGCTCAGAAGAACCTCGATTTTGGCCTGAACCTGCTGCACCATTCGGCCAACAACACCAAAAAAACAGAAAACCAGCGGTTTAGCGACAACAATTTCGGCATCAACGGCGCCTATTATTTTGATCAGGGCTTTGCCGTTGGCGCAAATCTCGGCTATTCGCGCAATTCGGTTTATTATTATGGATACAACGACCTGAATGAAGAAACCGGCACTGATTTTTCTTTCGAGCCGGACGAGGTCAAACAGCGGTTTTCAACTTTTGACGCCGGTCTAAGCATCTTTAACGGGGTGAGAACCCAGGGAGATGTGAATTACCATGCCGGGTTCAAACTATACAACCTCAACGACAACTACGCCGCCAGGGAAACCGGATTCGAACTGGATTTGAATGCCACCAAGTGGTTTAGCGAAAAGCACCCGTTGCGGGTCGGACTAAAAACCGACCTGACTTCTTACCGCGACACCGCCAAACAAGCGCTGAACAACTTTTTCCTGCAACCAAACTTCACGTTCCACGGCGACCGCTTTCGGGCCAAAATCGGGGTCAATGTTGCCAGCAGCAATGATGAGTTTTCATTCTTTCCGGATGTGGAAGTCAGCGCCAACATCATTGAAGGCGTAGTCGGCGCATTCATCGGCGCGGAAGGCAGTCTGCAAAAAAATGATTTCCGAACCCTGAGCGAATACAACCCTTATGTTTCCTCGCGGGTCAACATCAGGAATACCAGCTATATCCACTACTATGGCGGGGTGAAAGGCAATATTTCCGGCATAGACTACAACGCTCAGGTGGGCTATAAACAAGCCGATGATCTGGCGCTTTTCCTGCTCAACGGCCAAACCGATTCCATTGCCCGGTTTGACGTTCTGTACGACACAGTAGACATCTTCACGCTGAAAGCTTCGTTGAACGCACCGTTGTTTAAAGGATTTGAAATCACCGGTACTGTGAGTCAGAATGTGTTTTCGCCTAAAAACGAAGAAAAAGCCTGGCATTTGCCGGCGCTCACCGTTAATGTCGGCGCTAAATACACCACACTGGAAGGCAAATTGGCCGTGCGTGGTGAATTTTTTCTGGAAAACGGAGTGCCTTACCTGAATAGCAACAATGAGGTAGATAACCTGAACGCCCTGTTCGATGTCAGCGTAGGCGCCGATTATTTCTTTACCAAAAACATCGGCGCTTTCATCAACATCTATAACCTTGCCAACAACCGCCGCCAACGCTGGCAGCGCTATCCGACGTTCGGATTGAACGCACTTTTCGGGATTACAGCAAGATTTTAATACTGCTTGAAAAACAATACTTTACGCCCTGGATTTTTCTTTATGAATTCAGGGCGTATTTTTTTCTGCTCAATTATTTTACTTTTTGTAAAAGATAGGTTAACTTAATCCCCGACTTACATTCATTAACAAAACACACCAGTATGAATATCACGTTCGATGAATTGCGCGACATCAAACACAAGTTGCCAACAGGCAGCGTCAGCCTGATCGCCGAAAAATTGAATGTTGACGAACAAACGGTTCGCAACTACTTTGGCGCCAAGAAGTTTACCAACGGTGATGTCGCCGATATGCATATCCAACCCGGGCCGAACGGTGGAATTGTGCACTTAGAAGATACCACCATCCTCGACCTCGCCATGGAAATGATCGAAAATTCAAAATGATCGTTTCTGTCAACCGGGAAATATCGTTGCCGATATTTCCCGGTTTCGTTTGGGGAAAGTGACCGGGTGACTTCAAAGTCACCCGGTCACTACTTACTACCGCTGCACCACCACCTGCCGGGTCAGCACCTTCCCTCCCGATGTTAGCTGCACACTATACACCCCCGGCGGCCAGGTCGCTACCGGAATGCGCAGGGTTTCGACCTGTGCGGCTGCTTCTGCCTGCGTCTCGTACACCTGCTGCCCAAGCGCATTGAAAATGCGGACTTGCACGGGGGCGTGGAAGCCGCCGAGTTGGAGGTGCAGGAGGTCGGTGGCGGGGTTGGGAGAAATTTTCAGGTATCCTTGATTTTCAGGAGACTTAGTGACAACCGGTAACCCACAATTTTCCACGTAGTCGCCGCCGGTCCATTTGGCAATGTTTTTTATTGTAGTACCATTGTCTAAATCTACTTTGGAAGCAACAATCAAAGTATCCCGAAAAATGGCCATGTCCACAACAAAATAACCTAAAGTACCACCGCCACCAAGCGCGCACCATTTTTCTCCATCCCATTTGGCAATACTTCTGGCCTGTACACCATCGCCCACCACATCAAATGCTCCACTTACATACAATGCGTTATTATGTACCAGTAATTTATACACTTGGTACGCATCTCCCCCCCAAATACCGCCATGCACATCTTCCCAACCATTTGAACCAAGTCGCATAATCTTATTTCCAATATTACCGTCAGTTTGGTTGAAAGCACCTCCAATATATAGTTGATCCTGAAAAACAACCATTGAGTTGACATTCGATAGCGATCCTGTCAGACTGCCATCTACTGCACTCCAATTAATTCCATCAAATTTGACAATATCCTGATAAACTTCTCCATCAATGACCGCTTCGAAGTTTCCGCCTACGTACAGATTTCCATTGTGAAAGATAATACTCTTTATTAAAGGAAGGTTAGGCGAAAAATTAGGAGGAAAAGGAATCACTATCCACTCCTGGCCATTCCACTTGGCCAGGCTGTTGGCAGGCAAGCCGCCAGCGGTACGAAAGGTGCCGCCAACAATAAGCTCGTTATTAAGGACTAAAGAGCCATTTAGTATCCCAAAAAGACTGGCTGATGTGTTTCTAAACCCGCTATCCACAGAATCCCACGCCATCCCATTCCATCGAGCAATCCCATAAGTAGCTAAACTGTCAATGGTCACATAACCGGGACCTACATAAATTTCATGATTGTATTTTGTAATGTGTCTGATCGGATTACAGAGATTAAAACACCATTCTTGTCCAACACCCATAGCGCCATATTCTATGCCATTCCACATCGCAATGCCATTTAATAACAACAGGTTATTTCCGGCGCTGTTTTTCAAATATTTGAAGTTTCCTCCCATGTATAATATGCCCTCCTCATTGTCGGCATATAAACTAAATACGGGGTAGTCCGGGCCTTGATCTTCCCGAAGCGGCTGCCAGTATTGTTGTGCGGTTGAGGCAAAAGCACCCAACGCTATAATGATTGTTATAAGACTCTTCATGATAAGCGATTTTTGAGCTATCAAAAATAATCAATGATGCATTTTGATAAAACTGCCAAAAAGATGAGTATTCCCCCGCTCGCGTCCAGTCTTCCCCTTCCCGTCAAAATCGTGCTGCTCGCCAGGGTTTTCAACTCGCTGCGGCTGTGTCTGCCGGCCTCCGGACCGGCGTGCGTAGGTTGCATTTTGAATCATTCCAGATTATTGTTTGATGAATTTCTACTGCCAAATCGCCAAATTCACATCTTCCGTATTGTGGTCAAGAGCGGGCTTAACTTAGGGTCAAACCCGCTCTTCTACCTCACCGCTGCACCGCCACCTGCCGGGTCAGCACCTTCCCTCCCGATGTTAGCTGCACACTATACACCCCCGGCGGCCAGGTCGCTACCGGAATGCGCAGGGTTTCGACCTGTGCGGCTGCGTCTGCCTGCGTTTCGTACACCTGCCGCCCCAGCGCGTCGAAAATGCGGACTTGCACGGGGGCGTGGAAGCCGCCGAGTTGGAGGTGGAGGAGGTCGGTGGCGGGGTTGGGGTACACACTAACGAGACCATCTACCCACTGCTCTGGCGCTGAAACGATCATTTCCTCGGAAACGTCTATCATCATGGCTCGTAAAGTAGAGCCTATATAGACCGTATCCGGTATCCAAATAGGATCATAGCGAAAGCGATTGATTTTGATACCAATCGCATAAGTACCCGGCGCAACGGGGCGATCCCAAACCAAAATATGGTCATATATGTAAATTGAATCAGTTGCTTCCGGATAGGTATACCCCTCTGATGGGAAAGCCACAATTTCTTCCGTAAAGAAATCAAGCCCAAAGTGCATGATGTCTATTGTGTAGGGTAAACCATGCAGAACGGCACCGGAAGAGTCCACATGAATACTCGTTTGTCTGGAAGAAGTGTAGCCTCTGTCATACTCAAATGGATGCCCGACTGGCCAAATCCGAAGAGTGTCCCTAAAGTCAAGCCCTTTTTGTCCTGAGTTTTCAATATTGGTAACATAGTCCACCAAAAAACTATCTGCAAAACCCACTAAATAAAAACCAGAAGTATCATATTGATGTAATCCATAATAATGGTCTATTCCTCTACCAGGCCCTCCACCCCAAACTGTGTGCGCCCTTTGTAAAGTGTCGAACGTTTCATCTCCCCAGTCAAAGATGATGCTATTTTTTGGGCCAAACTCGCGGTACACCATTACCGTTACAAATCCTACATAGGGGTCAACATTACTGCCCATAAATTTTGCAATCTCAGCACCGCGAATGCCCTGGGCTGCGGTATTGGAGGAATACACGGTTAGTGCCATTAGCAATGGCATTATGAATTGTTTCATGGCTGGCTTAGTGTTTGATGAATGAAGAACCACTGTTTCCCAAGGCTACATGGTAAATTCCAGCAGGCAAAGCAGTTGTATCCAACAAGGCTGCCGCAGCATGCGGCGCTACCTGTATTTGTCGGATAAGCTGGCCGGAAGAACCGAATACCCTCAGCACTCTGTTTTGAGCAGCAGGGGCGAAGCCAATGTTCAAATCATTCGTCGAAGGATTGGGGTACAGGATAATTTCTTGCTTTGACACTACGGGTTCTCCTTCCAACGCTGTGATAATTTCCAGATTTATCCGGGCGATAAACCCATCGTGGCCGGCCAGGTGATGCTGTTTATAAACGAGTGGTTCGTTGACAGGCAGTCGTATCGGGAAGTCAATGTTGCTGTTGGTGTTACCCACAATAAAAATTCGTTGATTGGTATTGCTGTAAGCAGCAGAGCCAATAGCATCTGAACCGTTTCCGCCAAGATAACTGGAATAAGTTAACTCTTTATTAGGATTGAATTTCGCAAGGTAACAATCCCTTAGCCCGGTAGTGCCTTCAAAATCTTCCTGAAAAAAGAAGTCTTGGTTAGTGCCTGGCGGGCAAAGCGGAAATACACTGGTAGATGGCGCTGTGCAATAATTATTAGGCGCTTGAGCAGAACAGCTTGCCGTGCCGGTTATAATCAAGTGGCCTCCACTGTTGTAATTAATCGTTTCCCCGCCGTTGCTGTCGTTGTTAATTTCCGAAGGACAGCCAAAAGAAGTAACCCAAAATAGCTGGCGCGACTTAAAAGTTGCGATAACATTTCCGCCATCATTGTCTTGATGATAACCCGTTGTAAGCGGGTCGGCAGGAAAAGTAGAGAAGTCGTCCGTAGAACCCATGATTGAAATTTCATCAGGAGCATCAGGATTGATGGCAATATTGGACTGGCTATTTAATGAAATAATATCGTCTCCTTCACCCCCAAAAAAGGTTGTCCACACCAGTTCATTGCCTTCAAATTCGGCAATGAATAAGTCATTATAAAGACCGAAAGTCGGATATCCGTTTGCCGGAAGCAGTTGATCTGAGCCACCAGGTTGGCAGTTAGGAAAGCCTCCGTCAGTAGGCGGACTGCAATCATCGTCTTCAGAATAATAATGAGTAGTCGTATTTCCAACCAAGTAAAATCCAGTGACGATTTCATCGTCTTCCTTTATCAATATTTCATTGGCAAAATCAATCCCTTCCCCTCCAAAAAAAGAAGACCATAACAATGATAAATCAGTATTTACTTCTAAAATTACTCCATCGGTACCACTTGAACTTGGCTCCTGGGAATAACTTCCACCCTGGGTTTGTATAGGAAACGTATTCGTGCCTCCTCCGGAGTTATTACATCTTCCTGCAAGGTATATTTTTTCGAATTTGGCATCTATTGAGGTTAGAAAATCTGATTTATTGCCGCCAATTAATCTGGAAGCCGATAAACTACCATCAGCTTCTTTAAATTTTGAAAGAAATCCATCTTCCAAAGTTGCAACACCTGATCCTGATGTTACCGGGAAATTATTAGACATTGTAAACCCCGTCAAATAAACAAACTGATCCATTTTCACCACATCCTGGCCAATATCGAAAGCGCTGCCGCCGATAACGGTGTAGTAGATCAAGTGAGCCTGATCATTGAACTTGACAAGAAAAGGATTTCTGTTTCCATTAAATGAAGTCCCGGGAACGACAGTAACATTAGGAATAAGCGGAAACGCTGTACTACTCGTAAGACCGGTAACAAACAAATTATCCGACTCGTCAACATCAAGCGAGGTATTACTGTCAAAATTTGTACCTCCAAAATAGGTAATCCAGTCGCCAGAACCGGCTAATGCTGTCGGTTCTTTCACCCTAATCACCAGCCACTTCTCCTCATCATAACTCCCCGTGCCAATCATCACGGTATCGCTGGTGAGATAATACTCCGGCGTCCAACCCACGCTGCTTACCTCGCCCATCGAGGTGACCAAAAATGCTTCCGGCTCCGGCAGCACGATATTTCCGGCGGCGGTGCCGATCACTAAATCTCCGCTGCCGTTCACCGACAGGCTGCTGTGGCCACTAAAAGCTAAGCCGATATCGCTGGGTTTGCCGCCGGGGTTTACTATAAAATAGTACTTGCGGCCTGCACGGTTGCTGTAATACTGGAGGTCTATGCCCGGGAAAATATCCGTATGGATGAGGCGGTCGTACAACCCCACTTTTTCCCGGCCTTCCGGGATGTGGCCGAGGTAGTAGTTGTGAAAATCAGCGCGTGCCTCCAGCCCATAAATCCGCTCTTCGCCCTTGCTTTGGCGGAACCGCACATCCACCCGGTGCAGGGTGTCGTTGGTGGCCGTGTCGTCGTCCATGATCGCGGTGACGAAACTAAAGCCTTCCTCCTGAAAAAACAGGGCTGGCGACTGCCGGTCGCTGTAAAACTTGATCTCCGGCGTGGCTTTTTCGTCCGTATCCAACAACTGCCCCCGGTTCTCCGTAAAATACAGCGCAGTAGACGCCTCTTCCTCATCCGGCGGAATCAAAATGCTTTTGGGCGTGTAGCGCACCGTGGTGTAGGTATCGCCGGTTGGTGTCGCTGTTTTTCCGGTCAGACTGATCTGCCCGGAGGGCATCACAGTGAGTTTTTGCCCCCGGTCGTCGAGGTTATACACCCCGTTGAAGCGGCCTGTCCACTGCGAAACGCCCGAACTGTTCAGGATTTCTACAAAATAGTCTTTGTTGCTTTCCCCGGTGATGTAGCCGGCTGCGATGATATTGCCGAGGGTATCCAAACCAATGTCCATGGCTTCGTCGTCTTCGTCCGCATCGCCATTTCGACTGTAAGCCCATTGCAGCGTGCCCGATGCATTGTAGCGCAGGACGATGAAATTTTTTCCCTCGCCTGTTTTGTTGGAAACCCCGGCTACATAAACGCTGCCGTCCGATTCATCCACCGCTATGGCATACGGCTGGTCGGCGAGGCTGGAGGTTCCGTTCCAGGTTTGGCTCCACAACTGATAGAGTTCGTTGTCGTATTTTTGGGTGATAATGTCTCGGCCTGAACTTCCGTTGTTTTTATATCCTGTGACGTAGAAATTGTCGTCGCTGTCGGTGGACAGGTCGGCTATTTCGTCTACGCCGATATTTTCATACGTAATGCCGATGTCGCCATCCAAAACTCCGGTAGCCATGTAAATGTATTGTACCCCTATTTTCCACTTATTGATTTCTGCCTGCAGCACGCCATACACGACCACCTGGTTGTGGCGCCGCCGAATCCGGCTGGCCGCATCAAAATATCCGTACCCGTCAATGGTCTGCACCCAAAGCAGGTCGCCGTCGCTCTCGTAGGCAATCACCAAAAAATCCATCAGGTCGGTATCATCGGTGGCGCCGCCTGCTATGTAAATGTTGCCAATGCTGTCGCAATAAAGATCGTATCCGCCATCGTCGTGGCTGCCGCTGCCGTTGTAAAGTTCGTGCCATTGGTAAACGCCGCTGCTGTTGAATTTTACCGTAAGGGCGTCGTAGCGGTTGGTCGGGCCGTTGTACACGGTGCCGGTCACGATGAGGTTGCCCGAATTGTCTAAGATAATCTGCGCTACAATCACATTGGCAGTCGTGTCGGTCAGGTTGAAGGTTTCAGACCAGGACTTTCCGCCCTTGTCTGTGTATTTGGCGATATGCAAATCGTATTTTCCGTAGTCGTTAAGCGCTGCTCCGGCTACGAACAGGTTATTTGCCCCGTCGGTGACACTGGCTACCCGTTCGGGTTCGATGCCGGGCAGGCCGTCGCTGGCGTGCCATTCGGTGAGGTAGTGGGTGGTTGCCTGGCTCATGGCGTTAGTGAAGCTGAACAAGAAGAGCGAAAGGCAGAGAACGGCCGGGCGGAGCCCGGAAAATAGTACACACCGGGCAGAGCCCGGCGCGAGCGGTGTGCGAGCGGAAAGCTTGATACATGGATTTCATGATTAAGTGGTTATAGAATAAAGAATTTAGATATTTGTATATAGCTATTAGACGTTGGACTATGCTGAGTTGAGGTCAGACAAGTCGTGTTATCCGGTTGTTTTAGTATGATAATCTTAAATCAAAATCAGCCTGTGGGTAGTGGAGCAGGGCTGAAATAATGTGGGTAGTAAAAATCTATTTTGCAAGTATAGGGATTTTTGCAATAAAAGGCAAGAGGTGGTAGTGAAATTTAACATTGAATGCACATGGATGTTTCTGCATTTGCCGGATTTTGTATAATTAAATGCCCCCGCTTTTTTATGTGTCAATACTCACATCTTCAGGTAAAATTCGCCGGTGAGTTTTATATATTCCTCCGTCCAGTCATTGCGATCTTCGTGCTGAACGACTAAGCTGTCTTTGAAGAGCGGACGGGAATTTCGCTGAAACTGCATCAGCAGGCGTTCTACCGGTTTATCGGCTTTGGGGCGAACCTCTGTTATTTTGGTACAAAAAAGGTGGTAGTCCTGTGCCAGTTCCGCAAAGCGAAGTCCTTCAATCAGTGGCAAAATCACACAAAAACGACCTTCCTGGCTCAGGAGTTTGCGAACAACCTGTAACAAATCGCCGTGCGGCAGTTTAACCGTATGCCGGACGCTGTTCCGGTCCTGGCTTGCCGAAAAAGTACCTCCTGAGAAAAATGGAGGGTTGCTTACAATGAGGTCGTATTGTTGCCCGGACGTTTGTGCGAAATCCTGAATCGCTGCATGAAAAACATTCATGCGCTCAGCCCAGGGAGCAACCTGGACATTTTCAGCAGCCTGTCCATAGGCTTCTTCGTCTACTTCCACCGCGTGTATCCGGGCGTTTTCCGTGCGTTGGGCCAGCATGAGGGCGATGACGCCGCTGCCGGTACCGATATCCAATACCTGCTGCGCATCGGTTACGTCGGCCCAGGCGCCCAACAAAACGCCGTCTGTGCCAATTTTCATAGCACAGTGGTCTTGTTGAACAATGAATTGTTTGAATAAGAACGGTTTAGCGATTTTTGTTTCCATGTTGTGGATCAACTGTGAGCTTTTGCTTTTGTAAAACATAAAACAGCAACCAAAGTATTTATGTTTGCAGCAAAGTTACACTCAACACACTCATTTTTATCTTTGGAGCGTTATTCATTCCATTAACAATCAACTTTCATCCTTATGAAATTTTTTCTGTCTTTTTTGTTTTCTGCAGTTTTCGCAGCCGTTTCGATGGCTCAAACCACTTGCCAGGGCTATTTTGCTTTCGACAACGGCGCCACATTAGAGTACAGCACATACGATAAGAAAGGGGCGCTTCAGCTCCAGTCTGTCCAAAAGATCGTCAAAGTGGAAAATACTGCCGACGGCACTGTGGAAGCAGTTATAGACACCAAAACAACCGATTCAAAAGGGAAAAGCCCGATGGAAGGTCAATTTAAGGTGCGCTGCAAGGACAATACCCTGATCATGGATATGTCTTCGATGCTCGGCCCTCAGGGTGCCAGTGCGTTTGCAAATCTGGAAGTAAGCATCACCGGCGACGATTTACAATTGCCGGCTAACCTGACGCCCGGCCAAACCTTGCCGGATGCTTCGGCTCAAATCAAGGCGGGCACAGGGGGCGTTTCGCTCATCACGATGAACATGACCATCCGGGATCGCAAAGTTGTCGCTAAAGAAACCCTCCAAACACCGGCAGGTAGTTTTGAATGTGTCAAAATGACTTATGTTGCCGAAACCAAAATGTTGGGAACCAAGGCAATAGAAACTGCTATCTGGTATGCAGACGGCGTCGGCATGGTCCGCCAGGAATCCTACGATAAAAAAGGGGCTTTAGACAGCAAAATGGAGCTGACGAAGTTTGTGAAGGGGAAATAGTGTCCCTCAAACTACCGAATAATCACAACATCTCCGGTCAAAACTTCCGCCTCTTTATCAAGATCGTCGCTGACGGTGTAGCGGAGGCAGTAGACGTAGGTTTCGGCGGGTAGATTTTCTCCTTTCGCCTGGCCATTCCACCCCTGATCCATAGAAGTCGTTTCGAAGACCAACCTGCCCCAGCGGCTAAATATTTTCAGCTCGTAGGACAGCAACGTGCTTCCACAATCATTATAAGGCAGGAATGTGTCGTTGATACCGTCGTCGTTTGGTGAAAAGATGTTGGGAATGAACCATTTACAAGCTTCTAAGTGATTGCTTACGGGCGAGGTGGTGAAATTTGAAAACAGTAGAACAGATACTGCTAAAGCGCAGCATAAAGGATAAAATTTATTCATGGGTCTGATGTTTTACGCTTTGTGTAAATACCAATGAAGCCGGTGTTGATCTGCTAAATCATGAAATCCCCGGCATGATCCTTAAATATTGGCGGCCAAAATTAAACGCCTATATCTATGATATTATCTTTTTTTTAATGTATTTAGAAAACGGTAACATAACAGTATCCGGGCATGACAAATGCAAAGGGAAAGGTTTTTTAAAATAGGCCATTACAAAATAGCGCTATTACAAATTCAATTTCATATTTTCGACTTTCATTTCACCTAAACACTTTCCTATGAAGCTGATTAAACTCTTTTTGCTGAGTGGCATCGTATTGCTGCTTTCACAATCTGCTTATGCAGTTGCACCTTATCGCAATGCAGCGCCTGTTGAAACAGGTTTCAACGTTGCGCCGCCTGCGGAAAAGGAGATGACCCGCAAAGAAAAACGTGAAATGCGCAAAGCCGTAAGACACCAGATCCGGGATGCCGTCAAAAACGCAAAAGCGCAAGGCGCCAGCGATGACCTGGTGTTGCTCATCATTCTGGCAATCCTTCTGCCGCCTTTAGCTATGTTCATCTATGAAGATGGCGCAACCGGACGGTTCTGGATTTCGCTTTTACTGACACTCCTGTTTTATCTTCCGGGACTGATTTATACGTTGGTGATCATCCTTGGAGAAAAATGATGAACCCTGAGCTTGTGGAATAAAAGGCAAATTGGCAAAACTTGTCCCGCACAAGCGGGACAAGTTTTGCCAATTTGCCCTTTGCTTCTTGCCCCTTAACACAACCTCATGCTTCAGGATTTTCTGAAACACGCCTCGGAAAAAAGTCTTTTCCAGAAAGAAGACCGCATTCTGTTGGCGGTAAGCGGCGGTTTAGACTCCGTTGTAATGGCTAACCTTTTTTGGGAAGCAGGCATTGCTATGGGGATTGCGCACTGCAATTTTCAATTGAGAGGCGCTGATGCCACAGCCGATGCTGTTTTTGTGGAAAAGCTTGCCGGGGAACTGAACGCTCCCTTTTTTTTCACCTCTTTTGATACAACGCGAACGGCATCCGAACAAGGCATTTCCATCCAAATGGCGGCCCGGCAACTTCGCTACGATTGGCTTGAACAACAACGCTTGCTTGGCAACTACGACGCCGTGGCCACGGCGCACCACCTCGATGATTCTATAGAAACCCTGCTGTATAATTTTGCGAAGGGTTGCGGATTACATGGTTTGCACGGCGTTCCGGTTCGCCAGGGTAACATCATCCGCCCCCTGCTGTTTGCACACAAATCATCCATCATCCGCTTTGCAGAGGATCGGGAAATTCCGTACCGGGAAGATCAATCCAACAGCGGGGATAAATATGCCCGCAACCACATCCGCCACCACGTCATCCCGGCTCTTGAAGCCCTCAATCCTTCCTTTCGGGAAACCGCCGCAGCCAATATCCGGCGGTTGCAGGACGCAGAACACCTCATGGATTGGGCGGTAGGGCACTTGAAATCCGAATTGACAGAGACGGGATCAGATGGAAGGTTTCGGATCAATCTTGAACGCCTCCGCCACGAGCAGGCAGCGGCAACACTGCTCTATGAATGGCTCAAACCTTATGGATTTCATGCGGCGCCTTTAGCGCGACTGCTACATGGCGGCACACGTACCGGTGCCATCTTGTATGCGCCCGCTCACCGATTATTGCTGAATCGGGGTATTTTGGTGATGGAACCCTTGCCGGCTACTGAACCAAAAGGAATCATTCAGGTTTTCTCCGATACCAATGAAGTGATCCTGCCGGATGGCAAATTTGAATTCGATACGGTTACGCCTCCTGAAATATTTGGGAAAGGTAATCAAATCGCTTACCTCAACCTGACGCCCGGGGATTATCCGCTCCGGCTGCGCCACTGGCAAGCTGGAGATACCTTTCAACCCATGGGTATGAATGGGAAAAGTCAGAAAATTCAGGATTTATTCAGCAACCTCAAGCTATCCCGTTTTGAGAAGTCGGGGGTATGGTTGCTGGAAACAGCAGATGGCCGCATTTGCTGGGTTGCCGGTCTGCGCAGCGATGAACGTTTTCGCGTCAACTCAAAAAATGAACTTTGCCTCAAAGTAGCGTGGATTCAAGAAGCTTGATTTTAGTATTTTTTTATCCGGTTACCGCTTTCATTAACAATCAATTAAAAAGGTTTTTTGTATAAAACAGAATTCAAAATTCCGTGTTATTGGAATATGTTGCATAAAAATTTTATTTTTCAGGCCGCGTAATTCAAATAAGATCGTTATGGGAATAAATAAAACGCCCAAATAAGCCATTGAAAGCGGAAGACGAAAGCACATCTTTTCACTAAAACATCACTAGTATGAAGCAACTCCTCACAAAAGCCGGCTGCCTGCTGGCTTTTTGCCTGCTGCTATCAGTAACAGCAACGGCTCAGTTTAAAACCACAGGATCAGTCAAGGACGACAAAGGAGAACCGCTGATTGGCGCTTCGATTGTCGTGAAAGGCACGGCGATTGGTACGGTTACAGACCTTGATGGCTTGTTCGAATTAAACGTACCAGGCTCCTCCGGGGTACTGGTTATTTCCTACACCGGCTATAAAACTGCAGAAACTCCGGTGAGTGTAAGCTCGAATTCAATAGAAGCGACCCTGGAAGATGACATTGCCCGTTTGGAAGAGGTCGTCGTTACCGGTTTAGGGTCGGGCGTAAAACGCGCCAATTCCGGCAACGCCGTTACCTCCATAAACGGCGATGAATTAGTGGGGAATACCTCGCCACAATCTGTTGATAATGCCTTGTTTGGCAAAATTCCAGGTGTAAATATTTCCGCAAACAGCGGTGCTCCCGGTGGTGGCGTCAATGTGCAGATGCGCGGTGTTTCCACACTCGGCGCCGGTTCTTCGCAGCCTCTGTATATTGTAGATGGTGTTTATGTAGACAACTCTGTCATCCGAAATGGTCGCACACAGGTCAGCGGAGCCAGTGGTGGAGCCAGTGTAGCAACCCAGGATGACGCAGCCAACCGCATCGCCGACCTGAATCCGGACGATATTGAAAAAGTGGAAGTGTTGAAAGGCCCTTCTGCTGCTGCAATTTACGGTACCCGCGCAAACGCCGGGGTTATCCTGATCACCACCAAAAAAGGCGTTTCCGGCAAAACCCGTGTTAGTTTGAGCCAGGATGTAGGGGTTGCCCAGGGTCAAAATTTCCAGGAATTTGATGTTTGGGATGCCGATAAAATCACGACTTTTTTCGGTACCGGTGCAAGAGGGCAAGCTGAATTGGCTGCGTTCAACAGCTCCGGAGGAAGAGTAACCGATTGGGAAGAGTTTTTTTATGGTGAAAATGCCTTGCTGTCCAATACCCAGTTGAACATCAGCGGGGGTACTGAAAAAACGCAATTTTACGTTTCTGGTGGCTTGCAAACGGAAGAAGGGATCATCAAAAATACCGGCTTCGACCGCTATTCCCTCCGCGCCAATATTGACCACAGGTTGAGTGACCGAATCAAGCTTTCTTTCAACAACAGCTACTTCAGGACAGACAGCGACCGAGGATTCACCGGCAATCAAAACAACACCGGTGGTTCTATCGGCTATTCGATCGCGTATACACCCTCTTACGCCGACTTGTTGCCAGACGCAAACGGAAACTACCCGGACAATCCTTATTTCAACGACAACCCGGTAGCGATCCGCGATCTGGGTATCAACAACCAGGTGGTTGACCGCTTTATCTCTTCGGCTTCATTGGAAGTAGACCTTTTTAGCACAGCCAATTCTTACCTTAAGTTCAAATTGAACGGCGGCGCAGATTATCTGAGCGGCAACTCTTTAGTCTATTTTCCTGAGAACCTGCAACACCAGCGCGCTGATGCCAACCCGGGTGATGTGATGTGGGGGCGCCAGGATAATTTGAATACGAACATTCAGGCTTTCCTGCAATTGAATGCCAACTTAGGCTCGATTAACTCCAACACCAACGTGGGTTGGGTGCGGTTAGACCAGGAGTCTGAATTTTTACTAACTCGCGGTCGCGGACTGGCAGGGGGCCAGCGTAACCTGCAGTGGGCTAAGGTTCAATCTATCCAGCAACAGCAAAATCAGGATGTTACTGACATCGGTATTGTGGTTCAGGAAGACCTGAACTGGCAAGATAAGCTTATTGTCTCTGCGGGCGTCCGTTTCGATAAATCTACCTTGAATGTACAGCAAGATAAATATTATGCGTTCCCCAAAGCATCACTTGCTGCCAACCTCCACAATTTTGATTTTTGGGGCGGTAATCTGTTTAACCAGTTCAAGTTAAGAGCCGCTTATGGCGAAACGGGGGGCTTGCCTTTATTTGGCAACACGTTTGAATCACTTACTTCGCAGTTGATCGGCGGTCAATTGGGCGGTCAGGTTGGTACGCGGGGCGTTGATCCGGATTTGGTTCCGGAAACCGCTTCCGAATTGGAGTTCGGACTTGATGCAGGCTTGTTTAACAGCCGTGTTTCTTTGGAAGCAACTTACTACATTAAAAAAGTAAACGACCTGATTCTCGACCTTCAACCGGCAGAATCAACAGGCATCTTAGCTATTGCAACCAATGCTGCTGATCTGGAAAATAAAGGCATCGAGTTGTCTTTAGGGTTGAATCCGGTACGCACCACCAACATCAACTGGTATTCGCGCATCATGTGGTGGAAAAACGAATCCGTCATCACCCGCTTGGATATTCCGCGCTTTACAACGGGCGGATTTGGGCCTTCGCTGGGAACCTATCTGGTTTCCGAAGGTTTCTCGCCAACCACAATTATTGGCAATCCGACCATTGCAGAAAGTCCGGGAACAACCGGCCGAACCGTATATGGCGACCGTCAGCCCAAGTTTCAAATGTCGTTCTACAATCAGTTGACGATCATGAAGAACTTAGACTTTACCTTCCTGTTCCACTACCAGAACGGCGGTAGTGCAATCAATCTCTCAGCGCTGCTTTGGGATGATGGCGGAACAACCAACAACTGGAATGGCGATGATGACGGAGATGGTACGCCCAATGGACTGGATCGCCTTTTGGCCTGGGCTGCCGACGGCAATACTGGCGTATACGTCCAGCCGGCGGATTATCTGAAACTGCGCGAAGTGGGATTGTTCTACACCTTCCCGAAAGGTATTGCCAGTTTTATCAACCGGGCTAAAATTGGCGTTTCTGCCAATAATATCCTGTTGTGGACAAAATACTTAGGCTACGATCCGGAAGCTTCAAACTTTGGTACACAACCGGTTACGGGTAACATTGATGTGACTCCGTACCCAAGTTCCCGCAGGCTTTTCTTCCATCTCAAACTTGATTTTTAAATAAAAACAAGAAACGATTATGAATCGGATGATCAATAAATGGTTCCTTATCTTGTCGGTGGTAACTTTAGCCTTAGTCACAGCTTGTGAAGTGGAGGAGATCGTTGACCCGAACAACCCTTCCTTAGGCAGCGTACTCAATGACGCTTCCAAAGCCGAAATGCAAACGCTGGTGTACGGCTTAGAAGCACGCAGCCGCGATTATTTAGCCAATGCTGTGCAGATGTTCGGCGCTTTTGGCCGCGAAGTATGGCCTTATTTTGCTTCTGACCCACGCTTCATTCCGGATTGGCTGGGTATTGGTCGCACAGAGACTTATACCGATTTTTTTACTTCCGCAGGTACTTATGTGAATCCATATATCGCTGTAAAACAGGCAAATGTATTGATTCAGGCCGCCGACAACAGCACAGCCCTCAGCACGGCTGAAAAAGCTGGTTACAAAGGGTTTGCAAAAACCATGAAAGCGTTTCAATTGCTATGGCCGCTGATGCAACAGTATCAAAACGGTATTCGTGTGGACGTGTCAGACCCGCTGAATCCGGGGCCGAGACTTGGGTACGCAGAATCGTTGGCTGCTATTTCCGCAATCCTTGCAGATGGCTTGAAAGACCTGAACGATGCTGGAAGCAGTTTTTCGTTTGTGTTGACCGATGGCTTTGCCGGTTTTGATGCGCCGGATGGTATGAGAAAAGTTAACCGCGCTATTGCTGCCCGTGTCGAACTGTATGCAGGCAACAACCAGGCCGCCCTGGATGCTTTGGCTGCTTCTTTCATGGATTTGATTGTAGATGCTGCATCTTCGGATAAGATGAATACAGGTCCGGCACACGTTTACGGGGAAGCGCCCGATTTGAACAATCCGCTATACTACCCGTACGATCGCCCAACGACAACCATTTTGATTGCTCACCCGGCGCTGATTGAAGATGCCCTTCCCGGCGATGCCCGCGTGGCGAACAAATTTATTAAGCGCGTCGCTAATCCTGTTACGAGCAATGCATTGAAAGATGCCGCCGGAAACCTCCTGATTGGAGAATACCAGGATAATCGCTGGGCTTCGAATACCGATCCTGTGCCGTTTATTCGCAATGAAGAACTGATTCTCATCTATGCGGAAGCAAAAGCACGCACTGGTCAACCTACCGACGCTGTGGAAGCTATCAACAGGGTTCGCAATACATGGGGCTTATCCAACTACGGCGGTGCTCAGACCGAAGATGCCCTGATTGAAGAAATCCTGTTCCAGCGCCGGTATTCACTCTGGGCAGAAGGTGGCCATCGCTGGATTGACCTGCGCCGGACTAACCGGCTGAACAACACGTATGTTGACCTGCGTGACCTTGGAAGTATCTACACCCAGGTGGCTCGCCGGTCCAGCGAAATCAACTGGGATGAGGGATAGTGGTTAATTTTTTTCAATATTGTTTTTATACTTGCCGCGAGTCACCTTAATATTTTGAGGTGACTCGCGGCATTTTAGAGCTTATTCGGGAAATCCCGAAAAATTCTCAGGGATTAAACAATCAAATTTTTTATCATGAAATACTTCTTTATCTCTTTGATATGCCTGTTATTGACTGCCTGTGCCGAACAAAAGAAACCAGTAGGAAACTTCGAAGACGACGCCTGTGCTTACCTCGATTTTAAAACGCCGGGAAATTATCAATCTGCGGGTATTCAAATGGTTACGATTGACGGCAAATACAAGGTTTGGACTAAACGGTTTGGCAACGGGCCCATCAAAGTATTGTTGCTACATGGCGGCCCGGCTATGACACACGAATACATGGAGTGTTTTGAAAGCTTTTTCCCGCAGGCGGGTATCGAATTTTATGAATACGATCAATTGGGTTCCTACTATTCCGATCAGCCCAAAGACAGCAGTTTGTGGACGACCGAGCGGTTTGTGGAAGAAGTGGAACAGGTGCGCAAAGCCCTGGGGTTGAATAAGGATAATTTTTACCTGTTGGGCAATTCCTGGGGCGGTATTCTGGCGATGGAATACGCGCTGAAGTATCAGGAAAACCTGAAAGGTTTGGTAATTGCGAATATGACGGCCAGTATCCCAAAATATGCCGCATACAATAACGTGCTGCGTAGCCAGATGCGGCCTTCTTTGATAGATTCCCTGTCGAAATTTGAAGAAGCGGGCGATTTTTTCAATCCGGTTTATACCGATTTGGTAGTGAAAGAATATTATACCAAACATATATGCCGCCTGCCGGAATGGCCGGACCCGGTAAACCGCAGCTTCAAGCACGTAAACCAGGAAGTGTATGTGATGATGCAGGGCCCAAGCGAGTTCAAAGTGGGCGGACGCCTGTTGAACTGGGATCGCTGGAACGATGTCAAAAACATCAAAGTTCCGGCACTAATGGTAGGCGCCAAATACGACACGATGAACCCCGCGGAAATGGAAGAAATGAGTAAAATGGCGCCTAAAGGACGCTACCTCTATTGTCCGAACGGCAGCCACTTAGCCATGTGGGATGACCAGGAAGTGTTTATGGACGGGGTGATTCAGTTCCTGAAAGACGTGGATTTAAATAAAGGGCAAATTGGCAAATAGGCAAATCTGCAAGTAGGCAAACATGAGACATCCCAAATTTTGTGATTGAGGTGCATCGCACCGCGAATCTTTGTAGAACCATGGGAATAAGGTGTAGTGAGGTGCAGCGCACCGCAATCTTGACATGTCATGGCACCCGTTGTTACGGTGCGCTGCACCTGAATTGAACCTGTATGCTCAATAGCTACAAAAATTTTAGGTGCGCTGCACCAGTATGACGCCCAAAAACGCCAGACATGGTATAAAGTGCCTAAAAATTCGGGATGTCTTATGTTGCTCATTTGCCTCTTGCCTCTTGTCTCTTGCCTCTTATTTTACTACAAATCCTTCATAGACAACGCAATGCGCTTCCTCGGAACGTCAATTTCCATCACCTTAACCGTGACTTCCTGCTGGAGCGCAACCACTTCCGCCGGGTCTTTGATGAAGCGGTTGGCCATCTGGGAAACGTGAACCAAGCCGGTTTCTTTAACGCCGATGTCCACAAAAGCACCGAATTTGGTGACATTCGTGACGATGCCGGGCACCACCATACCGACGTAAAGGTCTTCGATGGTTTTTACATTTTCGGCAAAAGAGAAAGACCGGGCTTCACCACGTGGATCGAGGCCCGGTTTTTCCATTTCCCGCAAAATATCGTTGAGTGTGGGCAAGCCGACCGTTGCGGAAACATAGCGGGGCAGCTCAATTTGCTTGCGCAGGTTGGCATCGCGGATGAGGTCTGCCACCGAACACTTGAGGTCTTTGGCCATTTGCGCCACAATTGCATAACTTTCAGGGTGCACTGCAGTGTTGTCCAACGGGTTTTTGGCTTCGCGGATGCGTAAAAAACCAGCGCATTGCTCGAATGCTTTGTCGCCGAGCCGCGCTACTTTTTTCAACTCTGAACGAGACGTGAATGCGCCATTTTCCTTGCGGTATTGCACAATGTTTTGGGCAAGTGAAGGCCCCAGTCCTGAAACGTAGGTGAGCAGGTGTTTGCTGGCGGTATTCAGGTTGATCCCCACTGCATTTACGCAGCTTTCTACGACCTGATCGAGCATTTCTTTGAGCAAAGGCTGGTTCACATCGTGCTGGTATTGGCCGACGCCAATGGATTTGGGATCAATTTTGACCAATTCAGCCAAAGGATCAGACAGTCGCCTGCCAATGGAAATGGCGCCGCGCACGGTGAGGTCTTCGTCGGGAAATTCTTCCCGGGCAACGTCTGAAGCAGAGTAAATAGAAGCCCCCGCTTCATTCACCATAAACACTTCAACCGGGCGGCTGAAGCCAATGCCCTGGCAAAGCGACAAGGTTTCGCGTCCGGCCGTGCCATTCCCCACTGCAATTGCCTCAATCTGAAAGCGATCGGCTAAGTGTTGCAGGTTTTTGATCGCCGTTGTAGCGTCCGACTGCGGCGGGTGCGGATAAATGGTGGTATTGTGGAGGAAATTGCCGGAAGCGTCCAGACAAACGACTTTGCAGCCCGTCCGGAAACCGGGGTCTATGCCCATCACCCTGCGTTCTCCAAGCGGCGGCGCCAGCAGCAATTGCCGGAGGTTTTGAGCAAATACCTGGATGGCTTCCTTGTCTGCATTTTCTTTTGATTTGTGGCGAAATTCTGTTTCAATGGATGGCGCCAGCAGGCGTTCATAGCTGTCGCGAATGGCTGTTTTGACTTCCGAAGCGGCGCGACCATTGTTTTTCAAGTGCAATTGTTCAAGCCGTCCAATGGCCGCTTCTTCGTCAGCCGGTGTGATGACCACCCGGAGAAAGCCTTCCTCTTCGCCCCGCCGAATGGCCAATAGGCGGTGGGAAGGGCATTTTTTCAAGATTTCTTCATAATCGAAATAATCGCGGTATTTGGCGGCTTCTTCCTCTTTTCCCCGCGCAACTTTGGATCGCACAACCGCATCTTTTTCAAACGCATAGCGGATTCGGCCCCTGCTTTTTTCATCCTCGTTGACCCATTCTGCTATGATGTCGCGGGCGCCTTGTAAGGCTTCTTCCACATTCGGAACCTGCTCGGTGAGGTAGCTTTTTGCCAGTACTTCCACGTCGTTGCGCTGCTGCGCAAAAACAACCTGCGCCAACGGTTCCAACCCTTTTTCCCGGGCCATGCTGGCTTTGGTTTTGCGCTTGGGTTTGAAAGGCAGGTAAATATCCTCCAGTTCCACCGGATCGTAAGTGCCTTCGATGCGGCGGCGCAGTTCATCCGTCAGTTTTCCCTGTTCCTCAATGGACTTGAGTACCGTTTCGCGCCGCTTTTCCAGTTCCTCTAATTTTTTCATTTCACGGTGGATGGCAGCAATTTCCACTTCATCCAACGACCCAGTTGCTTCTTTTCGATATCGGGCAATGAAAGGGATGGTAGCGCCGTCCTGAAACAGGGCCATAGTGTTTTCAATGCCTTTGGTTTTGAGGCTCAGGGTGTTGGCAATAAGTTGAACGTGTTGGGAGGTCATACGGTGATTTTTTTTTTACCACAACTTGTCCCGCATAAAGCGGGACAAGTTGTGGTAAAATTTTACTTCCAAAAAAAGAAGTGCAAAAATAAGGAAATATAGCCTGAAAAAGGAATACTGGATTTTAATCGCGGGGGGCGTATCTTTGTCTACCATGATAATACCTGATGCTCAACAAACCCGCGACTGGGACGCCTTCACCATCGCCCACGAACCCATCGCCTCCATTGACCTGATGGAGCGGGCGGCGCTTGCGTTTTCCACCTGGTTTCAAACCCATTTTTCGGATATGGACCGCCCGGTTCACCTATTTTGCGGCCCGGGTAATAACGGTGGCGACGGATTGGCCGTAGCCCGGATTTTGCACGGGCGGTTTTTTTCGGTGACGGTGTATTTGTGTTATACCGATGGGACTACTTCCGCAGATTTTCGTGCCAATTTGGAGCGATTGCCACGGTTGCAGGAGTTGCAGATTATTGAATTGCAAAGCCGCGATCCATTGCCGTCCATTCCGCAAAATGCCGTGGTTATAGACGCCTTGTTCGGTTCGGGGCTGAACCGCGGCCTTCAGGGAGATTTTGAACGGCTGATCCTGCACCTAAACGCCCATGCTAAAACCCTTGTTTCCGTTGATATGCCTTCAGGCTTGTTTGCCGACCGGCATACAAACGGAACCAGCGTCCATGCACACCACACCCTGAGTTTTGAAACGCCAAAGCTGGCTTTTCTTTTCTCGGAAAACGCCGGACGGGTAGGGGAGTGGTCGGTAGAACCGATTGGCCTCCACCCCGATTTTTGGGAAAATTCAACCGCTTCCAACCATTTTATCAACCTGGATTTGATCCGCAGCTTTATCCGAAAACGAAAAAAATACGACCACAAAGGTACTTACGGCCATGCGCTCCTGATCGCAGGTAGTTTTGGCAAAGCCGGGGCCGCCATCCTCTCTGCACGAGCTTGTTTACGCAGCGGGGTAGGCCTGCTTACGGTGCATGTGCCACGCTGCGCGTATGAGGTGTTGCAGGCCACTGTTCCCGAAGCAATGGTCAGCCCGGATTGGAACCAGTATTTTTTCTCCAAACCGCCAGAATCGCTGGAAGCTTTTCAAGCCATCGGCATCGGTTGCGGCCTCGACCGGCAAGGCGAAACCGCCACCGCACTGCTGCAATTACTGGAAGCGACGAACCAACCAATGGTTTTAGACGCGGATGCCCTGAACCTCCTTTCAGAACACCCCGATTGGTACGTCAAAATTCCGCAACACAGCATCCTGACGCCCCATCCGAAAGAATTTGAACGCCTATTTGGGAAATCAGAAAACGACTTCGAGCGGAATGCCTTGCAACGCCGGAAAGCGCAGGAATTGAAGGTGTACATTCTGTTGAAAGGCGCCCATTCCTGTATTGCTATGCCCGAGGGCGTTTGTTATTTCAATAGTACTGGCAATCCCGGCATGGCTACAGGCGGCAGTGGGGATGTACTCACAGGGATACTGACCGGGTTACTGGCACAAGGGTATACGTCTTTGGAAGCTACGTTGCTGGGCGTTTATTTGCATGGGTTGGCGGGGGATTTGGCGGCGGCGGCGGGGAGTATGGAGGCGCTGGTGGCTGGGGATTTGGTGGAGTGGATGGGGGAGGCGTTTCAACGGATACAATAACTAATTCCTTTTCAGGCGTCTCTATTTGCGAACTCTTTGCGATTCCCTTTGCGTCCCTTGCGGTAAGAAAAATTAACCGCGAAGACGCAAAGGGAATCGCAAAGTTCGCAAGGCGTTAATTATCACGCGTTATCAAGGCCTAAAAAGTTATTGGAAAGTTGTGTTAACATTCTGGTGGCTGCCCTTCTTTTTTTCTAATATACTCCATATTTTTCACTACCATGAAAAAAATAATCATCCTCACCGGCGCGGGCATCAGCGCCGAAAGCGGCATCAAAACCTTTCGGGACGCCGGCGGACTCTGGGAAGGCCACAACGTCATGGACGTAGCCAGTCCGGAAGGCTGGGAGCGCAACCCGGAATTGGTGCTGGATTTCTACAACCAGCGACGCAGGCAGTTGAAGGAAGTATCGCCAAATGCGGCACACCATGCTCTGGTGGAATTGGAGCAGGGGTATGACGTGCATGTCATTACCCAAAATGTAGACGACCTGCACGAGCGCGCGGGCAGCAAAAACATCCTGCACCTGCATGGCAAATTGGTGGAAGCGCGCAGCACCCGGAACCCGAGATTAGTGTACCATAGACCAGGGGACATCAACCTCGGAGACCTTTGCGAATTAGGCAGTCAGTTGAGGCCGCACATTGTCTGGTTTGGAGAAGAAGTGCCACTGTTGTATCCGGCTGCAGCACTGACGGAGCAGGCCGACATCATCCTGATTATCGGAACTTCCATGCAGGTCTATCCCGCTGCTGGATTGGTTGGGTTTGCCCCACGCGACGCGCAAATTTATTACATTGATCCTAAACCCGCGCTCAACTACGAATTAGAACGCGCCGGGAACCTGAAGGTCATTCGGGAACCAGCGACTACTGGAGTTCGCAAGGTTGTTGATCAATTATTAGCTTAGGTATGACCTTTAGAGTTGGGAACAAGTAAGGCCTTGCAGGCTCAAAAATGGAAGGCGTGGTTAGTGAGGGCGTCACGCTGAGTGACACCCTCACTTGCCCAGCTATCGGACTATAAAGACAGACATTATTAGTCCCGGAAGCGCTTACACAGCGTAATTCCCGAAAACTGGTACCAGTCCTTTTTATCCGGATTCCCCGACAGGCTAACGCCGTCTAAATAATCCGTGAAAGGATAACGCATCCCAAACTCTACGCCGGCTACCCAATATTCAGAAAGATCAAATTTGACGCCAAAACCGATCGGGGTGCTGATGCGGGTTTTGAAATACCGGGCATTTTGGTCGCGTTCGATCATCGCGGCAAGTTTGACATCGTCGAAGTCTGCTCTGGAAAAGTCCGTTTTAGGATTGGTGAACGTGAACCCCAAACCTGCAAAAACGTAAGGCGAAATGAGCTTTTTGAAGCCAGCGCCACGGGAAAGGTAGCGCCATTGCCCCAGCGGCTCCCATTCGCCAACTACGGAGAGTTCAAAGATTGAAGAGCTGAATTGTGCGCCCCGCCTTCTTCTGAACTCGTTGTCATAATTGTAGTCGTCTCCTGTTATTTTGCCAAGCATCAGGTTCGCCCGGACGGCCAGCGCGTAAGTAAAAACATAACGCCCCATGATGCCACCGCCGAGGCTCCCTTCTTTAAAGAGGGGAACAGTCTCCTCAACTAAGTCGCCCTGATAATTGGCGAGGCCGAGCATAGCGCCGGCTTCAAACCGGGGTTGTGCACTTAATAAAAGTGGCAAGCCGAGAAGAAAAATCGCGTTGATGTAAAACAACTTCCTCATACTGAATAGGTTTTAGTTTAGTTAACAAAAAGATGAATAAAGGGTTATTTGAGAATAAATTCCACTCTTCGATTTCGCTGTCGGCCCGCTTCTGTTTTATTAGTAAGGATGGGTTTGCTTTCCCCGAAACCTTTATATGCCATTCGTTTTGCATCTATACCATTGTTTTTCAAATACATATAACAAGCTTTTGCTCTTTTGGTTGAAAGTGAAAGATTCGATTTTGCTGCACCCCGGCTATCGGTATGCCCTTGGATTCGCAGTGTATAGTGGCTGTACGTTTTGAGAATTTCCACAACCTGATCTAACTCTTTCAAAGATTCCGGTTTCAATACGGCGCTTGCTGTTTCAAACTGCACTGCGCGTGCTGCTAAATTCAGGATTTTTCGAACTTCCTGTGTCAAGACCGGACAACCTTTGTCAGATTCTTTACCAGCAGAATCCGGACAACGATCTTTATGATCCGGGATACCATCTCCATCTCTGTCCGGACAACCCTTCAAAGCTGCAAGGCCGGCTACTTCAGCGCATTCATCCGTTTCATCCGGAATCCCGTCCTTATCGGTATCCCTAAACGGGCACCCTTGCAGGGAATCCAAACCTGCCGTGTCCGGGCAGGCATCTTCTTCATCTCTGATGCCATCTCCATCGCTGTCTACGAAGGGACAGCCTTTTAGTTGCACAATTCCGAAAATATCGGGACAATTATCATCCATATCTGCAATTCCGTCACCATCTGTATCCGGGCAGCCGGCCAGTGTTCCCAATCCGGCTATCTCAGGGCAGCGGTCTTCTTTGTCGGCAACAAGATCGCCGTCGCGGTCAGGACACCCTTTGGTGGCTAAAATACCTTGCTCCCCCGGGCACTCGTCTTCTTTGTCGGCAACGCCATCGCCATCCGTATCCGGACAGCCTCCCAGGTCGCGCAGTCCGAATTGTTGCGGGCAACTGTCTTCGAGGTCTTCTATGCCATCACTGTCTATATCCGGGCAACCTTTGGCAGAAGCGACGCCAGACAGGCGCGGGCAAGCATCTTCCTGATCCACAATGCCATCCTGGTCGAAGTCCCTGTTTTTGAACCGTTTGGAAAAACTTAATCCTCCGAAAACATACCAGTCGTCTTTATTCGGGTTTCCGGAGAAACTGACGCCGTCCAAAAAATCTGTATTTGTTTTTCTTAAACCAAGCTCAAAACCGATAGAACTGCTTTTTCCTACATCTATTTTGATGCCGCCACCCAATGGAAAGCTTATTATTTGAGCAAGTGAAACGGCTGTAGCGTCTTTTTGTATGGCCTCAAAAAGTCCGGCCCTTGGCGCATCGGAATAATCTGTAACCCGATTCGTCCGGATCCAGCCGATCCCTGCGAACAGGTATGGCGAAACAATGCGCCGTAGTCCGCCCTGAACCGGGTATCGTTTTTTACCCCAGGGTTCCCACACAAGACTCAATGCGCCTTCGGTTACCTGGGTTCGGAATTTGAGGTTTCGGTTTTCTACAAAAATCGGGTCGTTTTTGAAATTGGCGTCGCTACCACTGATGTTGGCAAAAGACGCACCCAACCTGAACGACCAGCGATAGCCAGGGTAATAACTCACGAAGCCCCCCCCCGCAAGATTTGTTTCAGCAGCAACAGGATAGTTATGCTCTACCAGGTCGCCGAGATAATTGGCGCCGCCCGCCCAGCACCCCCAATCCCATTTCATCTGCGCTTTTGCGCTCATGCACAGCAAAAGCAGCAGGCTTGTGTAGTTCAAAGCTCTCATTAAATCAATAGTGTTTACATAATCAGCAATTCCCCATAGATGTGGCAGCGCACAAATATGCGAGCCAGCAAGTTTTCTCACAGGGATGGAAATGTGTATTACAGGGTAGCGCTGTCTGAAAGTGACCAATAACCTCAAGGCCACCGCCCGATGCGCTAAACTATGGAAAAATCAACACACCAAGTGTAGTCAGCAGCAAGAATCTGACCCGGATAAATCTTGCATGGTGTGTGGGTAAAGCGAAGGGAAAAATATATGTCTGATAACAGGTAAAAGAGATTGTTGTGAAAAAATTGTATGGATTAAAAAGTTTAATAAAAAAGGCGGGCCGCCAATGGCAGACCCGCCTGTTAATAATATCAGTAAGTACTCGGATACAAAAAAATCAACTGCCGCAGGCGATGCAGTCCGGATCATCAAGGTTACAAACAGCGCCCTCCTGATCGGCTTCTGAAACCGTAGCCGCAACGCTAACCGCTTTGTTGGCTAAATTGATGGCTTTTTGCTGCTCCAATTGCTTTTGATCCACGGTAAATTTGATCGGATCGGTCGCCGCTTTGGAGCGCAGGTAGTACATGCCCGTTTTTAGCCCTTTTTGCCAGGCGTAGAAGTGCATGGACGACAGCTTGCCGTAATTCGGATTTTCCACAAAAAGGTTCATACTCTGGCTTTGGCAAATGAATGCGCCCCGGTCAGCCGCCATGTCAATGATGGCTTTTTGGCTCAATTCCCAAACCGTTTTGTACAAATCTTTCAGTTCCTGTGGCAAATCTGGTATGTTTTGAACGGAGCCATTGGCTGCCAGCAATTTGTGCTTCATCTCATCACTCCACAATCCCAGCCCGATCAGGTCTTTGAGCAGGTGTTTGTTCACTACGATGTATTCGCCGGATAAAGTACGTCGGGTGTAAATGTTAGACGTGTAAGGCTCAAAGCATTCGTTGTTGCCCAGCACCTGCGAGGTGGAAGCCGTCGGCATCGGTGCAAGCAACAAGCTGTTGCGGATGCCGTGCTTTTGAATGCGCGCTTTCAATCCCGCCCAGTCCCAACGATCACCCGGCTGAACGCCCCATAGATCGAATTGCAGTTCGCCCTGGCTTGCCGGTGATCCGGGGTAGCTTTCGTAGGCGCCGTTCTTTTCTGCCAATGCACAGGATTCTTCTAATGCAGCGTAGTAAATCGTTTCAAAAATATCTTTATTCAACTGCCGCGCCTCCGGGCCGTCAAAAGCATAGCGCATCATGATGAACGCATCGGCCAATCCCTGCACGCCAATGCCGATGGGGCGGTGGCGCATGTTGGAATTACGCGCTTCGGGGATGGGGTAATAATTGATGTCAATGACTTTATTCAGGTTGCGCGTAACGACCCGTGTGATTTCGCGCAGGTATTCGAAGTCATAAGTCCGGTCTTCCCGTACAAATTTTCCGAGTGAAATGGAGGCCAGATTGCAAACTGCCACTTCATCCGGTGAAGTATATTCCATAATTTCCGTACAAAGGTTGCTCGAACGGATGGTGCCCAAGTTTTTCTGGTTGGACTTCCGGTTGGCGTGGTCTTTGTACAAAATATAAGGCGTTCCGGTTTCGATCTGGGATTCCAGAATGGCAAACCACAACTCCTGTGCACGCACCACTTTGCGGGCGCGGCCTTCTTTTTCGTAGCGGTGGTACAGCGCTTCAAACTCGCCGCCGTAGCAATCATACAGCCCCGGCGCTTCATTCGGACAAAACAGCGACCACTCGGCGTCGTTCTTCACGCGCTCCATGAACAAATCGGGAATCCAGGCGGCAAAGAACAAATCGCGGGCACGCAGTTCTTCTTTGCCGTGGTTTTTTTTCAATTCTAAAAAATCGTAAATGTCGGCATGCCAGGGTTCTAAGTAGATGGCGAATGCGCCTTTCCGCTTTCCACCGCCCTGATCCACATAACGGGCCGTGTCGTTGAACACGCGCAACATCGGTATGATGCCGTTGGAAGTGCCACCGGTGCCTTTGATGTAGCTCCCCGTGGCGCGGATGTTGTGAATGCTGAGGCCGATGCCGCCGGCAGATTGCGAAATTTTGGCACAGCGTGTCAGCGTTTCAAAAATGCCGCCGATGCTGTCGTCCGTCATGCTGAGCAGGAAGCAGGACGATAGTTGAGGCTTGGGCGTACCAGCGTTGAAGAGGGTAGGCGTGGCATGGATGAACCACTTTTCCGACATCAGGTTGTAGGTCTCGATGGCGGAGGCAATGTCTTCGCCGTGGATGCCGACCGCCACGCGCATAAACAGGTGCTGTGGGCGTTCCACCACTTTGCCGTCCATGCGCATCAGGTACGAACGCTCTAAGGTTTTGAAACCGAAATAATCGAAGTCAAAATCGCGGTCGTAAATGATGGCGCTGTCTAACTGCTCCTTGTGTTTTTGCACAATGCGATAGGTCTCTTCGCCGATCAACCCGGCATTTTCGCCGGTTTTTGGGTCTACGTATTTGTAGAGCGCCGAGATGACCTTGTGGAACGACTTTTCTGTTTCTTTATGCAAATTGCTCACCGCCACCCGGGCAGCCAGCAGGGCATAATCGGGGTGGATGGTGGCCATGGTTGCTGCCGTTTCCGCTGCCAAATTATCCAGTTCAACGGTGGTGACGCCGTCGTAAAGGCCCATGATGACCTTTTTGGAAATGTCTATAAAGTTGACGTAGCTGCTGTCTAAACCGTAAGACAGCTTGCGGAGCCGCGCCGTGATTTTGTCGAAGGACACCTCTTCGCGGCGGCCTGAGCGTTTGATTACTTGCATCATGATGACTTAAAGGTTATGATTTTCAGTGTTTGCCAGTTTAAAATTTTGAGTTAACTTTGTGTTGTAACACTTGGTAAAGCCTCTTGCTTTCGCAACGTAACCAAGTTAAGCAAGAATGATTACGGGAGTTGGGAAACCTTCTCCCGTTTTCTTTTTACTACATTTCAAAAGCCCGGCGGAGGCCCCTCAAAACCTCCGCCTTCCGTATCAGTAAGTTGATTTAAAAGTCGGCATCCGTCGTAAACACCTGTTCCGCCCGGGTCGTCATCACGCCCGACTTTTGGTAATCGCCGACGCGCTTTTCGAAGAAGTTGGTTTTGCCTTGCAGGGAAATCATGTCCATCCAGGGGAACGGATTTTCCGCTTTGTAAACTTTCGGTTGTTTAAGCGCCCCGAGCAGGCGGTCGGCAACAAACTCAATATACTGGCACATCAGGTCGGCGTTCATGCCGATGAGTTTGACCGGAATGGCGTCGGAAACGAATTCTTTTTCAATGGTGACCGCGTCCATGATGATGGTACGTACGGTTTCTGGCGATAACTTGTTTACAATGTGGTCGTTGTAGAGCAGGCAGGCAAAATCGCAGTGCATCCCTTCGTCGCGGGAGATCAGTTCGTTGGAGAAAGAAAGCCCCGGCATCAGCCCGCGTTTTTTGAGCCAAAAAATGGAACAGAACGAACCGGAAAAGAAAATACCTTCCACCGCAGCAAAAGCGATGAGGCGTTCTGCAAAGCTGCTGTTTTTGATCCAGCGCAGGGCCCAGTCCGCTTTTTTCTTCACGCAGTCCAGCGTATCAATCGCGTGGAAGAGGTAATCTTTTTCTTTGTTGTCTTTAATATAGGTGTCTATCAGCAGTGAATAGGTTTCGGAGTGGATGTTCTCCATCATGATCTGGAAACCATAGAAAAACTTGGCTTCGGTGTATTGCACCTCGGAAACAAAATTTTCTGCTAAATTTTCATTCACAATGCCGTCGCTGGCCGCAAAAAAGGCCAGGACGTGTTTGATGAAATGGCGCTCGTCGTCGTTCAGGCGTTCGGTCCAGTCAATCTGGTCGGCGCTCAGGTCAATTTCTTCGGCAGTCCAGAAACTGGCTTCCGATTTTTTGTAAAAAGCCCAGATGTCGTTGTGCTCGATGGGGAAAAGGACGAAGCGGTTCGGATTCTCCTTTAAAATTGGCTCAATAGGTGCGTGCTGTGTCATTTGATAACAAAATTTAATAGACAAAAAATTATACCCCTACCTCGCGGTAGTTTAACGTGTTTGTTCTCTGAACCTATTACCTGCTGGTTATTTCAGGAACGACATATCCTGTGTGGGAGTAAAGACTAAGTTGCCCGGGTTGTTCCGATATTCGCGTGGAAGGTCGTAACAAACCTTGTGGGTGTTGCGCTCACGAAAATAGGGTAGAAAGATAAGGTTTTGCAGACTTACTTTTCCACAAAATGTGAATAACTTATCTAAGATATTGAAAACCAATTTTTTATTTTGTTGGTTTTCTTTTCCACATTGTGGATAACTCAATGTGGAAAAATCTTAGCGCTGTCATCAAATAAGTGACGTGTTAACAGGAATCACGGTAGGGCGACCGCACTTAATTATACCCGTTGTGTTGGCCCTGCAAATGCCCCTCGTGGGCATTTGCAGGGCAGGGCGACCGCGAGGGTCGCCCCTACGGACTATGCTTTTTATCGGCCATGATATTATCTAATTTCCAGGGAATGTGGTGCGAAAAAGGCGCTGCCCTGACCGCGCAATCCGTTTTTGAGCAAATGCGGCAGGACCCCTCCGGTTCGCAGGGATCCACATGAACAAACAGCTCAACCGGCAAATCATTTTTTTCAACCACTAAGTTCTCAAAAGCTTTGACTTCGCCATGCGAATCCCGGGTGCTGAAATACCAGGGTACGGTGATGTGGCAATCAATATGGAGGGTTGCGCCGTATTTGATCACCCGAAAATTGTGGACGTCTATCCAGTTGGGGTGGCGATTTTGATCCAGTACCTGAACCATTTGCGCAATAAGCTGATAATCGGCTTCATCCATAATGCCCGCAACGGATTTCCGCATCAGTGAAAAGCCCGTATACAGGATAACCAACCCGAAAATTGCTGCAACAACGCTGTCCAAAACCGGCAATTGGGTCAAAGCTACAATCACTAAGCCAATGACTAAGCCCACAGAAGACCAGGCATCGGATTTGAGGTGTTTACCGCTGGCTATGAGCGTCAGTGAGCTGAAGGAGCGGCCCCGGCGCTCCAGAACATGGCCCATTCCATAATTGATGATGCCGCTGAATACGGTCAGGTAAAGTCCGAGGTCTAAGTGCTGGATGCTTTGCGGATAAAGCAGGTTGTAGCCCGCCTTGATCACAATGCCAATGCCCGCAAGAAAAATTAGTCCGCCTTCAAAACCAGCAGAAAGGAACTCGATTTTTCCGTGTCCATAGGGGTGGTTGCTGTCTCTGGGCTTCGCCGCCAAGCCCAGGCTGTAAAATGCAAAGACTCCGGCGGCAATATTGATGATACTTTCGGACGCATCCGAGAGGATGGCATTGGAGTTGGTCAACCACCAGGCGGCAAACTTGACCGCCATTAGCAAAGTACCGATACAGAGTACAATCAATTGAAGCGACCGGTGCGACATGCGGTAAATTTTGTGCAAAGCAAATGGAAAAATCCCGGTTCAGCACACTATTTTTCTCACTCAACAGTTTTTCTGCTCCTTTCTGCTGCTTTTCACCGTAATCTTGCTGCATACATCGTTCATAGGTTGTGTACATCTTTACATCATCCAGTCAATACAACCCGAACCATCATGCGTTTTTTAATTGTCGTCATTTTTTGTGGCCTTCAACTTTCTGTTTTCGCTCAGCCGCGTTACAAGCTATCGGAAGGTGCGGTTTATTTCAAATCCGATGCTCCTTTAGAATTCATTGAGGCCGAATCTAAAGAAATCAAAGGCATCATAGACGTGGAGAACCGCACGTTTGCATTCAGCATCCCGATGAATTCTTTTCAAGGGTTTAACAGTGCGCTGCAACGCGAACACTTCAACGAAAACTATTTGGAAAGCGCCAAATTTCCCAATGCTTCTTTTTCCGGCAAAATTATTGAGCAAACCGATTTTTCAAAAGATGGGGAATACACGGTGCGCGCCAAAGGCAAATTAGCCATCCACGGTGTTGAGCAAGAGCGCATTATTAAAAGTACAGTCAAAGTAAGTAGGGGAAAAATTTTCATTTCCTCTAATTTTACGGTCTTACTGAAAGAACACGATATTGATATACCAAGAATTGTGTTTCAAAAGATTGCGGAAGAGATAGAAGTAAAAATAGCTGCAACGTTGACTAAGGAATAAAACCTGGCAACTGAATAAACAGGAATCGAATGAAGCTTTGCTTTTGTAAACTGATCCCGCTGATTGCATTCTTCCTGGCTGTGTCGCAAACAGGCTGGTCGCAGGAACCGTTTTTCCGGCGGCATCTGCTGGGTGAAGCCTTGGAAAACGCAAAAGTAACGCTGGTCTACGAGTCATCGGATGGGTTTTTGTGGTTTGGTTCCAACCGGGGGCTTTTGCAATACGATGGCATCGAATTCACGGCCTTCAAAGTGCTCGATTCACTGGCCAATAACCAGGTAAGCGCAATTTTTTACGACAGCAAACAACGGCTTTGGGTCGGGTATGAAGACGGCTCGATATTTTTTTTGAACAGCTACCGCCGGTTGCAGCGCTGGCAACCGGAAGAAGGCCATCCGGCAACCGCCATCAAAGGTATTGCTGAAGACCGGAACGGCGTGCTGTGGATTGCAACCTACGGAGAAGGAATCTATTATCTATCCAACAACCGCCTTTACAATATTGATACGGATGACGGTTTGGCAAGCAATGATATTTATGTGTTGGCGCCTGACAAACAAGGCCGGATGTGGGTGGGAACCGACAATGGCATCAGTATCTGTAACCTGAATCAGGGGAAAAAGCAAGTGGAAAATATTTCGAAAGCAAATGGTCTGCGTGATGAAATTGTGCGGGATATTGTTCACGATGCCTCCGGGAATTGCTGGATTGGGATGAACGATCACGGATTTTGTTACTACAACACCCAAAAGCATACCTTTTTTTACCCTGTGCCAGACTGGAATATTGGAGTAATCAACGGGCTGACGCTTTTTGAAAACCGGGATATGTGGATCGCCACAGAAGGAAACGGGTTGTGGCGCTACTCCTTTCCTGACAAGCGGTTGGAAAAGGTTTCCGACAACGGTAAAAAGCTCCGGAACGCTAAAATTTACGACCTGCACCGGGATATCGAAGGCAACCTTTGGGTGCTCAACAATATAGAAGGCGTATGTTCTGCCAGTCGCAGGTTCGAGTACCTGACCGCTCCATTCGACAATATTCAGGCGCTGCTTACGGACTATAAAAAGCAATTGTGGGTTGGAACGGAAAGCGGGCTGTATGTGCGCGGGAACAAGGCATCCGATCCGTTTGTAAAGGTATCGTCGCTGCCCCCAAAAGCCAATGTCGTCTCGCTTTATGAAGACGACTATCACAATATCTGGATTGGGACCTACGACGAAGGGGTTTATTGTTATCATCCGGTAAACCATAAAATCCGGCATATAGACGAAAATAGAGGCTTAACAACAAATAGTGTGATCTCTATTTCGGGTCTTGACAATCAACTTTGGCTGGCAACTTTTGGCGGCGTAACGGCCATAAACCTGCAGGGGAATCCATTGGAAGGGGGGCGTATAATTTTCCAAAATCTGAACAATGAGAGTGGCTTGGGTTCCAATTTTATTTACAAAGCTTTTGTAGACAGCCGCGGGCGAACCTGGTTCGGCTCGGATGGCAAAGGCATCAGCGTTCTGGAAAACGGTAAAATCACCAATTATACACATGCCGGAGATATACGATTGGGTTCGGTCTATTCCATAGCAGAAGACGACCAGGGGCATATTTGGTTAAGCACAGACAAAGAAGGTATTTTTGAGTTTGACGGGGAAAAATTTATGCGCCTGAGTGTGAAAGAAGGGCTTCGGAAAATGGTCATTATGGGAATAGCCGCCAATCAGCGCGGTGATTTACTCTTGGCCCATAATGCCGGGGTAGATATTTTGGATCCGGTGACCAAGCACCTGATTTATTTTGATGATGAGGTAGGCATTTCCAAAACCGAGCCTAATTTGAATGCTTTTTGTACAGATGAGGAACACAATATCTGGCTGGCATTTGGGGATCAAATCATCAAATATTCCGCTTTAGAGGACACCATAGCCATCCATCCCCGCACCTTGCTGAAAAACGTTTCCATTTTTCTGGAGCCAATTGATTTTACAACGGAACATCAGTTTTCATACCATCAAAATAACCTTATTTTTGAATATACAGGCTTGTGGTATACCGACCCTGAAGCTGTGCGGTACCGCTACAAACTTGAAGGATTCAACCACGACTGGATCGAGTCTGCCGACCTTCAGGCTGTTTATCCCAACCTGCCGCCCGGGAAATATACTTTCGTAGTGGTATCGTCTGAAAATACCGCTTTTGATGACGAACCGATGGTCCGCTATGCATTCACGATTCTACCGCCTTTTTGGATGCGCTGGTGGTTTATCTTGTTGGCGGCCATTGCCGGTATTATTTTCGTCCGGTACTTTATCCGGTTGCGCGACAAGCGTTTACAACAAGCGTCTTTGCTAAAAAAAGAAAAGATAGAAAGCCAGTACGAGGCGCTGAAAAGCCAGATTAATCCGCATTTTTTATTCAACAGCTTCAATACCCTGATCACCATCATAGAAGAAAACCCGGAAGTGGCCGTTGAATACGTAGAAACCCTGTCCGATTATTACCGCAGCATCCTGCAATACCGTGAAAAAGAAGTCATTCCGTTGGAAGAGGAACTGGAATTGGTCAGGAACTATGTCTTTTTACTGAAGAAACGCTACGGAAATAATTTTAACCTCCACATTGAATGCGATTCCGGCGCTAAGCAATCCATTTTACTGCCACCGCTGACCCTGCAAATGCTGGTAGAAAATGCAGTAAAGCACAACGTCATCAGCAAAGGGAAAAAATTAGAAGTTAGGATTGCCGTCAGTCCGGATAGCCATTACCTGGTAGTTTCCAACAACCTTCAACGCAAGATGACCGCAGAAAAATCAACCGGTTTCGGCCTGCAAAGTATCGCCCGGCGCTACGAATTACTCACCGATAGTAAAATTATTATTGAAGAAACAGGGGATGCTTTCCGGGTGCGCATTCCTTTGATCAAAAATGAAAAAAAATGAAAGTACTCATCATAGAAGATGAAGAAGCCGCTGCGCGCCGCCTTCATAAACTGATTCGGGAAGCAGACTCCTCCATAGAGATCGTGGCTGAATTGGACAGCATCGAAGCCACGCTGACCTGGTTGAATAACCACAATTTGCCCGATTTGATTTTTCTGGACATCCATTTAGCGGATGGTTCCAGTTTTGAAATCTTCAACCACGTTAAAATCGAAAAGCCGGTCATTTTTACGACGGCCTACGACCAATATGCGCTGCAAGCTTTTCAGGTGAATGCACTCGACTATCTGCTCAAACCAATCAAGCGCCAGGAACTGGAACATGCCATCGAAAAATACCGGAAGTGGCAGGGGGACTGGCGCACGGACTATCAAGAACTCACCAAATTGCTGCAAAAAGACATCGCTTCCAAGCGCTTCCTCATCAAGCTTGGCCAAACCATTCGGGTCGTGGATATGCAGGACGCCGCTTATTTCTATACGGAAAGCAAAATTACGTTTTTGGTCTCCAAAGACGGCAAACGCTACCCTTTAGACATCTCGCTCGAAAAAGTGGAGGAATTGGCCGATCCGCACACCTTTTTCCGCATCAACCGCCAGTTCATTGTCAACATCAATGCCATCAAGGAGATGTACGCCTATTCCAAATCCCGCGTAAAATTGGAACTCATTCCGCGTTGCGATTTGGATACGGTGGTGAGCACGGAGCGCTCGCCAGTGTTTAAGAAGTGGCTGACGGGGGAGGAGTAGCACTGTACCACCCACGTGCCGCCAAACTCCGATTCAGCGGAGAACAGGTGTCTTAGCTTAATTATTTTTTACTCCTCCAAAATTTTCTGACTTGTATTTTTAAAACCAAAAGAAAGAACTCTTTAGGTGGAAAGATTTTGGTGCGCTGCACCTGTATTACGTTTATCCTCAAATTTCTACAATTATTTTGGTGCGCTGCACCTGAGCTTTGGAAGATGGCATGGTTGATTTTGCAGACTCTCATTGTAGCTTCAATCCCCAGCACTCACCAGCAAAAAAAGAGAGAGGGTAAAGCTTAAAGTAGGATAGATAACTTGATCATGTTACGTGGTCCTACTTTAACCTTTAACCCTTCTCCTTTAACCTTACGAATCCAATAACCAATCCCCAATAACCAATAACTAATTCCCCCCGCCAGCTTCTTTTTTCGCTTCGCCAAGATCCAGTTTTTTCCTTGGCAACAGTTCATCGCGCTGTGACGTGTGCCACACAAAAGACGCCATAATCGTAGCCGCCTGCTTCAGGTCGTCGGCAACGAGGTGATCCCAGGTGTCCATATTGGAGTGGTGGGTACGGGTAGAGTAAGCCACCGGATCCTGAATGAACTGGAAGCCCGGAATGCCCGCGGAATCGAATGCCTGGTGGTCGGTTCCGCCCGTATTGGAAATGGTAATGGTGGTGGCATCCAAATCTTTGAACGCATCCAACCAGGGACGGAAAACGGCTCTGGCGGCTTCGTTGCCCTGGAGGTAAATGCCGCGGATTTTGCCGGTGCCGTTGTCTAAATTGTAATAAGCTGACACCTTGGACTGCTCCGGTTTCAGGGACTGTACCGTGCGGCCTTTCACTTCCGCAAAATGCTGATTGATATAAGCAATAGAGCCTAAAAGGCCCTGTTCTTCGCCGGTCCACAATGCAATGCGCAGGGTGCGGCGCGGGCGAATGCCGCTTTCTTTGATTGTTTCCATCAAAATGCGCGCGGTTTCCATCATCACGGCCGAGCCGGCAGCATTGTCGGTGGCGCCCGTGGCACTTTGCCAGGAATCCAAATGTGCCCCAAAAATGACGACTTCGTCTTTCAGGTCGGTGCCAGGAATCTCCGCAATGATGTTGTGTTCCATGCCATCCGGGTTGGTATAAGCGGCGGAAAGATCCATGCTCAGTTTAACGGGAATGCCCGCCTTCAGCAACCGGAAAATGCGGTTGTAGTGTTCAACAGACAAGGTGGCCTGCGGCAGCACCTCTGCGCCTTCATCGCGCGCGCTGCCGTCTTTCGACCTTGCGCCGCTGACGAACACGGTGCCGAGGTCACCTTTAAAGCTGCGATCCAGTAAAGCCAGCGGCTTTTCTTCGTACAGCAATTCCCGGAGTTTGGTGGTGAATTCATTGTCGTCACGGCCAAAATTCCGCATGGTTCTGGGCGTTGGTGCCGGCGCGTTGGCCATTTTAAGCAGGTCTTCCGCATTATGGCGTTCGGCAGGTGCTTCAAACCACTCTTTGGTGGCGCGGCTGGTGTCGGTAAGTACAAATTTGCCCCGGAGTTTACCTTTATACTGAGCCAATTGCGGCAAGCTGTCGGCGTCTAAATAAATCACTTCGCCGGTGACCAAGCCTTTGGTGGAAGGCGACCAGGCTTTCGGGTACGCAAGGAGGGGGAAATAATTGGGCGCTACAGCGTGCATTTCAAAATGTTTGAGCTCCCAGCCCCGGCCAAACGGGCCCCAGGCTTCCGTATGAACCTGATCCAAACCCCAGGCTTTGAGTTGTTCCTGCGCCCAGTTGGTCGCTTTGTCCAGCATGGGCGAACCGGTCAGGCGCGGGCCGTAAACGTCGGTGAGCCAAAAAGCGGTTTCCATCACCTTACTTTGTTCCAGACCGTGCTTCCGGATGATTTTATTGATGGCTTCGTCGGGTTTGTCCTGCGCATTTACAACAAAAAAACACACGAGAAGGAGGGCAATCGAAAGAATCGTTTTTTTCATAACAATTACATTTATTCGTTGAAAGGCGTTGCCAATTGCGGTTTGCATTTTGCCTTTAAAATAACTACATCGCTGTAAAGTTATTTTTTTTCATCCACAGTTGGCAATGCCGTGCTAACTTTGGGTGCAGGGACATAATAGACCCCCCATCGCAGGCGTTCGGATGACATGAAAAAAATAGCAACCATCATCACTTTAGCCGCATTAGCCACCGGTGCTTTTGCGCAACGATATAACACGGCGTTCGGCGTTCGGCTTGGAACAGACTGGGGGATTACCATTCAGCAACGGATCGCAGAACGCACCACCCTGGAAGCCATTGCCCAGGCAGGTTTCAAACGCTCGGAAGCGATGGTGACCCTGTTGGGCGAACAACATTTTCCTTTTCTGGGGCGCAGGTTCAATACCTACATCGGCGCGGGTCCTCATATCGGCTGGCGTACGGATGATCCCGGCAGTCCGGAATTTGGAGCAGATTACAAAAACCCGTTGGGCGTCACTTTTATCGGCGGCATCGAACTGAACCTATTTCGGCTCAACGTTTCCTGGGATTTCAAACCGGCTATCAATCTGGTGGGCGGCGTGAAAAGTGTCTATTTTCAATCCGGTGTTTCCCTTCGCTACATCATCTTCAAATTTGATAAACCCAATCGCCGGAAAGGCATTAAATGGAAGTTCTGGGAGAAGGACTGATTATTAATCTAATATCTGAAATCTAACATCTATCCAATGGCAAGTGCGCTGAAAAATCTTTCCCAATACGATGAATCAACCATGCCTTCCGCAGCAGGGATGCGTTTTGGCATTGTGGTTGCAGAGTGGAACGCCCACATTACCCACGCTTTGTATGAAGGTTGTTTTGAAACACTGCTCAAACACGGCGCTCTGGAGGCGAATATCCATACCGCGCAAGTGCCGGGCTCTTTTGAATTGCCGACAGGCGCTAAACTCATTGCTTCCCGCCATTCCCTCGATGCTGTCATTTGTTTGGGTTGCGTCATCGAAGGGGAAACGAAGCACAACGAATACATCAACAATGCAGTGGCTATTGGGCTGACCAACCTCGGCATTGTCTCCGGCATCCCGTTTATTTTTGGGTTATTGACCCCCAACAATGAAGAACAGGCACTCGATCGGGCTGGGGGGAAACACGGCAATAAAGGCGTGGAAGCGGCAGTGACGGCTATCCGCATGGGCGCGTTGAAGCAGGAGATGAGTAATTCGAAATCGAAGATTGGGTATTCGTGAAGTTGATCGTTGTTCGTTAGGTTTTGTGTAGCGAGAAGATTGACCTATCTCGATCATATTCCGTACCCCGTTTCAGTTTTGGACAACAGCAGCGATAGAAACGATGATATTTGTCATTTTACGGCTCTAACGAACAACTGACAACGAACAACAGTAACAATAGAAACGATAACATTGTCATTTTACGGCCCCAAAACGAACAACTTACAACGCTCAACGAACAACCATGACCATTTCCACCCTCGACACCGGTTACCTCAAATTAGACGGCGGCGCCATGTTCGGCATCGTGCCCAAAAGCATTTGGGGCAAACTCAATCCGCCAGATGATAAAAACCTCTGCACCTGGTCCATGCGCTGCCTTTTGGTGGAAACGGGAGGCCGCAATATCCTGATAGACAGCGGCATTGGCGACAAGCAAGATGCTCGTTTTCGCAAACATTTCGAACCGCATGGCGATGCTTCGCTGCTGGATTCGCTGCGCAAAAAGGGGGTCTCCCCGGAAGACATTACCGATGTTTTCCTCACACACCTGCACTTCGACCATTGCGGCGGCGCGGTAAAAATGGACGAAAACGGGAAATTAATTCCTGCTTTTCCAAATGCAACGTACTGGTCAAATGAACGACACTATGCCTGGGCGATGCAACCCAATCCCCGGGAAAAAGCCTCGTTTTTGCAGGAAAATTTTGTACCCCTTCAGGAAGCCGGCGTTTTGCGTTTTATCCCGGTTTCGGACACAGATGTGGAATGGCTGCCGGGGATAATGCTCCGGTTTGTCTACGGACATACGGAAGCCATGATGCTGCCCATGCTCACAGACCACGAGCATACATACCTGTATTGCGCTGATGTGATCCCTTCTTCCCACCACATTGGGATGCCTTATGTCATGGCCTACGATGTACGGCCGCTGCTGACTTTAGAAGAAAAAGCCCGTATCCTCAAGGACGCTGCCGATCTGGGCCACCGGCTCATTTTTGAACACGACCCGGTGATTGGATGCGCGACGGTGGTGCGCGACGAAGCGCAACATGGCAGAATTGTAATGGGTGAAGCAATAACTATTTGAGGAAGTGATAAAAATTCACATAGATTTATTCCTGCATTTGAATAAATATTAGGGTGTTGTGATATATTTGTAGGGAATACTAAACCGCTACAATACCACACCTATGACCGATTCCCAACGTCAGAACCTGCTCCGGCATCTCCAGACAGCAGTGGAGATTGAGTTGAGCACCATTCCCATTTATCTTTACACGTATTATTCAATCAACCGGTTGCCTACTGCCTGCGATCCGCTAAAAAATGGTGAAGCATTAGCCACTTATGCGAATCAGGCAGGTGGGCTGATTATGAGCGTTGCGGTAGAAGAAATGCTCCACATGTCGCTGGCCTGCAACCTTATGCGGTCACTTGGCGGCTCCCCGAAAATTTACGGCAAATCTCCGGGCGCTTATCCGACCAACCTGCCACATCACAAAGCGGGGTTTTCGGTAGGATTGTCGAAGCTTTCCCATGGCCAGTTAGAAAAGTTTCTTGGGATTGAAAAGCCTGAAAAAAGAGGCGCCAAACCTGAAGGCGACAATTGGGATACCATTGGTCAGTTTTACGATTACATCGAGGATTTAATCGAGAAACAGACAACCGATGCCGATTTTAAATACGAAGCGTACCAATTAGGAACAGGAAAGGGGTACTATTCTGCCAATAATGTGGATACCGTTTATCCTAAAGACGCCTATTACGTGCGGCAACCGGAAAATCCACTCGATCCTGCGGCAAGGGGCGCCGACCAGGCCATATACCCCAACAATGAAGACAGCGGCGGGTTAATGGTGGTTAAAGACAAAAAATCTGCCTTAAAAGCCATCACCATCATTCAGCATCAGGGCGAAGGGTATGCCGATGATCCGACGCATAAAGCCGATGATCCGGAAAAAGATGAGGATTCTCACTGGTTTAAATACAACGAATTGGCCAAAGAGATCAAAAAATTCAAAGCGGACGACCTCAATTGCTTTATCCATCCGTTTCCTGAAAATCCAACGCGGGCGGGCTATCCAAGCCAGTTTTATCCGTTGGTTGATCTGGCCAACGCCGTTTATTCCTATTTGCTTTTGATCACAGAAGTCAGCTTTACTTTAAAAGGGAGCGCCCAAAGCACCCTGTTTTATGTCGGCATGCACAAGGGCATGATTTTTATCTTAGATAAAATCCTTGGCGGAATGCGCTACCTGTATTTGAACAACAAAGCAGGGGAAGTTTTAGCGCCCACGTTTGAAAATTACCAATTTACAAGTCTGGCTTCTGCAAAACAGGAATTAATCGCTTTGGCGAATGCTGTTCCTGCCTCTTTGGGATTGGATTCCAACATCATACAGCGCATCGAAGTTTTGCCCGATGTGAATGTGGGCCCAGACGGCATTGTGCGTTTTTAAACCATTAAATGAATCAAAATGAGTTCACAAAATCATATTCCATTAGAATTGCACGCCTGCATGGGGTTGAATGCCTGTAAAGGGCACGACCGCCTTGGTACCAACGAATGTTCGGGCATGGGGACCTGCGCTACTGCTGCTGAACATTCCTGTCACACCCTGAACAATTGTCGCGGACAAGGCGGCTGCGGGCTTTATGGTAATGCCGAAGAACAAAACCGCCCCGGAGACAATCCCTGTTCCTGGCAAGGTTCCTGCGCTGTGCCCATCAACGCCGAACGGTTTTCCACAGATGGCCCCAACCAGGGCAAAAGCGTCTGGCAGCGGGCGAGAACGATATTCGAACAAAAGATGAATCGGTCGGGCCGGACTTTCGGGCCGTCTCCGTCTCCCGTTGGTCCCCCAACTGCCTGGCTTAAACAAAATTACAACCCGGATTACAACGCCTGCGGCGCCAGCGGCATGAGCGGTGGCGGCAGTTGTATATGAGCGCCGATCGCAGTCATATTGCCCAACTCCGGGCTCAGGTGGCGGCCATGCCGAACTTAGGTCTGGGACTTGGCTTGCGCCACGTGCATTTTGACTACATCCAGTCGAACTGGCCTGCTGTAGACTGGTTTGAGGTCATTTCGGAGAACTTCATGTTTTCTGCCGGTCGCCCCCGCCACGTCCTGCGCCAGGTTGCCGAGCGCTATCCGGTGGTGATGCACGGCGTTTCGCTCTCCATTGGAAGCACTGCGCCCATAGATTTTGGATATTTAAAAGCCCTGCGCGAACTTGCGTCGGAAGTGCAACCAAAATGGATCAGCGACCATTTGTGCTGGACCGGAGTGCTTGGCGCAAATACACACGATTTACTGCCGTTGCCGCTCACAGAAGAAGCTTTCCGCCATGTGGTTGATCGGGTTCGGGTGGTTCAGGATTACTTAGAGCGGCCTTTGGTTTTGGAAAATCCGAGTACTTACCTCAGTTTTACGCACACGACGATCCCTGAGCCGGAATTTCTGAGCGGTTTAGTTGCAGAAACCGGCTGCGGCCTGCTGTTAGACGTCAACAATACCTATGTGACTTGTTTTAATGCCGGTCTTGACCCGATTGCCTATATTGAAACCTTGCCTCAGGAAAGCATTGTTCAGATGCATTTGGCAGGGCATCAACATTGCGGAACCCACATCATTGACACCCACGACCGGCCTGTGGTTTCTGAAGTTTGGGAGTTGTTTCGCTTAGCCTGGAACAAAACGGGCGGTGTTTCCACCTTGCTGGAATGGGACGGCAATATTCCTTCATTTGAGGCATGTCTTGAAGAATTGTACAAAGCCCGGGATTTTATGGGGCAAAACACGGAACATCCGGAGCCAACGTACCCTGCGCCAGTCAATTATGACGGTGTGGCAACACCCATCAGCTTTTTAGTGCCGCAAATCATGGAAGATACTGTTACCAATTGACCGACATGGACTCGAATAGCAAGCATTTGGCAGCAATACAGGCGTGGATGCAGCAAGCGCTGATGGTTCCCGGGCAAGCCGACTTACAGGAGGAAACGGTTCTGCACATTGCCCCGTCCCACACCTTGTCTGCTGCCCAGCGTTTAGCCATCTACCAGCGCGGTTATTTTGCGCGGTTGTTGCAATGCCTGGAAGGACAATACAAAGCATTGTGTCATGCTCTGGGGAAGGAGCTTTTCGACGATTTTGCTAAGGAATACCTTCGGCAATACCCATCTTCAAGCCCTACGCTTGCCTTGCTGGGCGCTCGTTTTCCGGACTTCCTGCGCGAAACCCGCCCTGATCAGGACGCGGCCGAAAAAGAACCCTGGATTGAATTTATGATTGCGTTGGCGCAGTTTGAATGGGACCTTTATTCGATGTTTGACGCGCCCGGACACGAAGGGAAAGTTTATGCCGGCGAATCGGATGCGGAAGAAAATCTCCGGCTCCAGCCTTGTTTCTCCATTCACCAATACGATTTTCCGGTGAGCAGTTATTACAGCGCTGTGGCAAGTGGCCGCGATCCGGATATTCCGGAATACAGCGCACATTTTGTCGCCATTGTCCGGAAAAATTATCGCACCGCTATTTTTGATTTGTTGCCGCCGCAATACACTTTTCTTCAGGAAATGATGGCTGGTAAAATTGTTAAAGAAGCGCTGGCCGCGACTGCCATAGCTTACCATAAATCTGAAAAGGAAGCACAGGAGGCTTGGGAGGAATGGAAGAAGGCTTGGCTCGAAGCCGGTTTTTTTATCGTTAATTCGTGTCCGGCTATTTAGCGGTGGTTCGTGAGGGTGTCACTTTAAGTGTAATGTCGTCAATTTAACGAATCATAACCACGAAGTGGTTGAAGGTGAATAGCCCCCGATGCAATCGGAGGACAGGGATGAGCGAAAGGTAATGCCCAACCCCGGAAGGGGTTGAATGTCAATACGCCACACCCCGTTTTTAACATTCAACCCCTTTCGGGGTTGGTTCCCTTTTCCACTTCCACCTTTCCCCGAATTGCATTCGGGGCTATTCAAATTTGACCCTTTCAGGGTCGTTTGCGTCGTTAAGCTGACGACATTAAACTTTAGGTGACGCCTCACTTGCCCCATTCAATCAGCTTGAATTCTATGGCAAACCGCACCATAGCCGCCGTGTTTTTTACCCCAAATTTGGCCAACAGGTTTTTGCGATGGCTGTCTACCGTCAGCGGACTGATGAACAGCTTTTCAGCGATGTCCTGGTTGGTCAGCCCCTCGGCAATGAGTTGCAATATCTCTTTTTCACGGGCAGTGAGCAGGGGAAGTTCCGGCTTGTCGGGTGCCGGTTTGGTCAGGATGGCAGCAGCTTCGAGGCTCATGTAGAGTTGACCGCGCCATGCGGCGGAAATGGCATCTTCCAATTCTTCGCGGGAAGCGTTTTTTAAAAGATAACCGGAAGCGCCTGCACTGATCATGCGCGTGATGTAGCTGCGCTCTTTGAAAGTGCTAAGCCCGAGGACTTTTATTTTAGGAAATTGCTTTTTGATCATCCCGCAAAGGTCTATTCCGTTTAGGTCGGGCAGGTTAATGTCCACTAAAGTGACTTCTACTTCCTTTGTCTTTAAAGCTTCCAATGCGCTATAACCATCCTGTGCGCTGCCACAAATTTCGACAATGGAAGAGTTGGACAACAGCGATTTGATGCCCTCAATGACCATCGGGTGGTCGTCAATGATGAACACTTGAATCATGGAATTTCAAATTCAATGGTGATGGAACAACCCTCGCCTTGCGCTGTGCGCACGTCCAGCGTTCCGTCTAAGTAGTTGACCCGTGATCGAATATTCATCCAGCCCACGCCCTGAACGCGCTCAAGAGATGCCGCGTCGAAGCCTTTCCCATTATCTTCAACAGTCAGGGTTATCCGTTTGCCATCGCGTAGCAATTGAACCAATACCTGGGTCGCGCCGGAATGTCGGACAACATTGTTGAGCAATTCCTGGGCAATCCGAAAAACAACAACTTCTGTCTCTTGAGGCAGACGACCTTCTTCCATGCCGAATGCCTGAAAATGGATATCGAGCGTATCTGCCTGCCGGAGGTGGTCGCAATAATCCTCCAACGCATCTTTCAGCCCGAAACGCACCAAAGCCTCCGGCATCATGTTGCGCGCAATATGGCGTAACTCGCCAATGGAACGGTCGAGGTCGCCGATGGCCTGTCCGAGACCTGTCGCGGTATTTTCGGCCAGCATGTCGTTTCCTTTTAGTGCAAACAGCGATTGTTTGATGCCCGACAGCATCCCTCCAAGTCCATCGTGCAGGTCGCGGGCAAGTCGGCCTCGCTCTTTTTCCTGTCCCTGCAAGACCGCTTCTGCGATATTCAGTTGCCGCTCCTGTTCCATTTCTTTAATGGTTTGGCGGTGGATTAACAACTCCTGGTCGAGTATTTTTCGACTGTTCCGGAAGTTTCGCCGCAACAGCAAAGCCAACAGGATCAATGCAACCGCAGCAAAAGCCAACCCCAAAATTAAGCCGTTTTTTTGCCGGATGCGGAGTTGCTGCAGTTCTTTTTCCTGTTCCAACTGGGTGATTCGTTGCTCTTTTTTTTCGGTTTCGTATTTAGTTTCCAATTCCTGGAGCGCATGAACCAGCGCGCCGGAGGCAACGGAGTCGCGCAACTGGCGGTAGCGACCGCGGTATTCTGTGTAGGTTTTTGAATCCCCTTCGAGCAGCGCAATATCAGAAAGGGTCAGGTATAATGCGTAGCTATAGCTGGAAAGCTCCATTTCTTTCGCCCATTTCAGCCCTTCCTTCGCATATTTTTTAGCTGCGGGGTAATCGCTATCATGGAATGCCTCAAGGCTGAGACCGTGCAGGTTATAAACCAAACCTTCACGGTCTTCGTGTTCTCGCGACATTTTCAAACCTTCCTGATAGAGCGCTTTCGCTTTTTTGTGATCTCCTTTGAAAGCTAAGATTTCAGCGACGTTTGAAATTGCGGTGGTGAATAAGCGGGGGTAGTTAAGTTTTCTGGCAATATCTACTGCGCGTTGAAAATATTCCAGTGCTTTGTCTTTTTGTTCCAGACCTATGTAAGCCGATCCGATATGCTGGCAGGCAGTACCTATCGTTGCTTCGTCTCCAATTTTTTCTGCCAATTGCAAACTGCCGGATGCATAAAACAATGCTTTATCATATAAATTGAGATTGATGTAGAGGATGGAAAGATTGTCATTCACCACCACCGGAAAATGGGGCGGTACGGTAGCCGTTTTCATCGCCTCTAAGCACTTTTCAAAATACTCGATGGCTAACCAGTAGTTGCCTTTCAAATTCCAGGTATTGCCCATCATATTGTAGATAGCCACCAATTCTTTGCCCATGTTCAGCTTTTCGCAAATGGGGATACTTGCCGTGCAAAGCGCGAGTACCGTATCGAATTGGCCCAAATCGTATAACCCGACCGCTTTATTGATCTGGCAGCGCGCAATGCCCCGCTCGAAGCGAATGTTTTGAGCCAATTGCAGCGCTTTGCTAAGGTAAAAATCGGCGGTGTCGGATTGCTTGTTTAAAAAAAGTTTGCCGGTTTCCATCAAAGCCCACACTTTGGCTGTATCCGAAGGCGTCTCCCGAGCTAATTTCAGCAAACTGTCCCGTTTTGATTCAACCTGCCCATTGATCGTTCCCGGAATGAGGTACAACATCATTGCAGCGATGACTAACAGGTGCTTTCGTGGCATAAGCGCTCAAATTTTACCCAATGTACCGCATTCTTACCCGGCTTTGCAAGTCCTGCGTGCAAAATCCCCTTTTTCCGGTAGAAAAAAATCCTGTTTTCAGCGGGTTGATTGCCAGTCGTTTGCAGGGACATTTTTGCAACGTATTTCATTTGATCTGGTTAATTTACTTAATGCTACAAACATCATGAGAACTTTCAAAACTTCAATTCTTACTGTACTGCTGGTTGTATCTGTTCAGTTGGTACATGCCGGTAAACTCGAAACCCAAATCCGCGACTTTTGGTCGGCAGTAGATATGGGAAATTTCGACAAAGCAGTACAATTTCTGAACCCTGATATTCAGGTTTACATGCCATTGTCACCTGCACCGCTGAACCTGGAAGCTTACAAAGGCGTTGGCATGACTTTCCGCACAGGTTTTCCCGACATCCAGCACAAAATATTAGAATGCACAGAAGGTAAAATGACCGTTGCTGTTCGGGGACTATTCTTAGGTACGAACACAGGCTCCCTCATGGGCAACCCGCCCACTGGAAATCGCGTTGAGCTTCCGTTTTTGCAATACTGGACTTTTGACGCAAATGGGAAAGCCACCCGGATAGAAATTGCGTTTGATTTGACAGCATTTAATGCGCAGTTGATGAAAGGCTTGACGCAAATGTCGAATAAAGAACTGTCTGACCAAATCTTTGCCGGACTGAATAATCATGACTTAGACGACGTCGTCAAGCACTATGCAGCGGATGCCCGCTTTCATGGATGGGCTCCGCAAGCAATAGATGCGAAAGGGTATCGTCAGGCTATGTCAGAAATATTGGCAGCGTTCCCCGATGCAAAATTTTCCACACAGGATGTCATTGTAGAAGGCGACAAAGTCGTAAGGCGCCATCAGTTGGAAGGCACGCATACCGGAGCCGCTTTCCAGGGGATTCCCAAAACCGGCCGCAAAGTGATCGTAACAGCAACGGTTACCTTCCAGTTTGAAAATGGAAAAGCCAAAGAACTGTGGTTGAACGCCGATTTTTTGGGACTTTTGTCGCAATTAGGCGCTTTGCCTGCACCTAAAAATAATTAGAGTATGAATACTTACCACTTTATCACCTATTGGCGCGTAGAAGCCACTTGCGAAGAGGTCTACCGCATCCTGGAAGACGTAGAAGCTTTACCCCGTTGGTGGCCCAGCGTTTACCTTGAAGTTAAGCAATTAGAAAAAGGCCGGCCGGGTGGCGTAGGTAAAGTGGTTTCTCTGTTTACGAAAGGCTGGCTGCCTTACACCTTGCGTTGGCAATTCAATGTCACCGAAACCCATTATCCCACCGGATTTGCCCTGGAAGCGGTCGGGGATTTTGCAGGCACAGGCATCTGGACATTCAAACAGGCAAACGAGCAGCACTGCGAAATTACCTACGACTGGCGCATTAATGCCGAAAAGCCCCTGCTCAAAATGTTGACCTTTTTACTGCGTCCGATTTTTTCAGCCAACCACCTTTGGGCCATGCGCAAAGGGGAAGAAAGCCTGAAACTGGAACTTCGTCGCCGCCGGGCAGAAACAGACACCGAGCGGGCTGCCGTGCCGGAACCGCCGCGGCCTACTTTTCCGCATAACCTTCGCTACAACAAGCCCGAAAATCAAACTAAACCGCAATCCGCAGGGGGGGGGTAAATAGGCAAGTTGGCAAGGGGCAAATGGGCAAGTTGGCAAATAAGGATAGTACCAGTTTGCATATTTGCCCCTTGCCCCTTGCCCCTTGCTTCTTGCTTCTACCACTGATCGGTTCTAAAAGGAACAGCAGGCAATCCTTCTAGATTGAATAGGTTCGCATCGTCCGGATTGTCGGCCCAGGCGTAACGCACTGCTACCGGGTTGGGCACTTTTTCGCTCCAGACAACGACCTCGTTGCCTTCAATCATTGCTTTTGCCCACACGAACTTCCGGTCGGCGCCGGCAA
>Ga0056914_10000214_pt1 | contig 61451 bp, 44 predicted proteins | sample TNRBio252014_DNA_FD_55168 | JGI IMG/M metagenome (GOLD analysis project Ga0056914, IMG submission 55168) | Wastewater treatment Type I Accumulibacter community from EBPR Bioreactor in Madison, WI, USA - TNR Reactor_6/25/2014_ DNA | ecosystem: Engineered > Bioreactor > EBPR > Anaerobic-Aerobic >...
CCGTTTCCAGCATAGAGGGTGGTCAGGGTAATACCAGCGACAGCAGTCGGCAGGGCAAAGGGTAGATCGACCAACGCATCGATCAGGCGCTTACCGGGAAAGGGGTAGCGCACCAGAACCCAGGCGACGATGAGGCCAAAACCGGTGTTAATGGCCGCCGCCAGAAATGCCGCGCCAAACGTCAGCTGGTAGGAGGCGACGACTCGGGGAGCGGATACTACATTCCAGAATTCGCTCCAGCTCAAGCGAAAGGCTTCCAGGAAAGCCATAGCCAAGGGAATCAGTACGATCAGGCAGAGGTAAGCCACTGTAAAACCCAGCGTCAGGTTAAAACCTGGCAACACGCTCGGTTGCCTGAGCTGGGGCATCATGCGGTGACTCTTGGCGCGCTTGCGGCAGGGAAAGGCCGGATCGTCGGCAGGCTCACAAGGGATAACCGGATCAAACGCACAGTAAGAACTCTGGCAGGTGGGCAATGGACAAGGGGGTCGCGACCGGCTGCATGGCGCAGGTCGCGACTATAAGGCCAAGGCTAAAGAAGAAAAAGGAATATTTGATGATATTTATATAACGGATAACCGGAAAAAACGGGCTTTAAGCGCTGTCCTTGAGCACCAGAGCAAACACGGTGACTGCTCGGCTGTCCATTTGCAAGTCAGCACCGGGATCAACCAAGACTTCACCGGCTGCCAGGCGCGGTTGTGCGGTATCCAGTAAGCAACGCCAGTGCCGGGCGCCGCTGACGCTGGGCATCCGGAAGGGTAAAGACGAAGACCCGGCATTGAAGATGATCAGGAGGGTATCGTCGATTTCCGGATGGCCATCCTGGGTGAAGTACTCGCCCGCGTCACCGGCGAGTAACATGCCAAAGCAGCGGGCCTTGCCTTCCTGCCAGTGACGATCCGTCAAGGCACCTCCGCCAGGACTGATCCATTCAATATCGCGCAAGCCGGTGGTTTTCGAAATCTGCTTGCCGTGGAGAAATGTGGAGCGGCGCAGAACCGGATGCTCCCGCCGGAGGTTGATCAAGCGGCGGATGAAATCAAGAAATTCCACTTCGTCTGGTGGCATGTTCTGCCAGTCGATCCAGTTGATTTCATTGTCCTGGCAATAGGCATTGTTGTTGCCGCGCTGGCTGCGACCGAACTCATCGCCAGAGAGTAGCATGGGGGTGCCTTGCGCGAGGAGCAACGTCGCCAGCATATTGCGACGCTGCCGCAAGCGGATTTGCTGGATCGCCGGATCATGCGTCGGCCCCTCGATCCCATAATTATTGCTGAAATTGGAGGGGTGGCCATCGCGGTTATTTTCGCCATTCGCCTCGTTGTGGCGGTCGTTGTAGCTCACCAGATCAGCGAGGGTGAAGCCATCGTGGCTGGCGACATAGTTGATGGTGGTCCAGGGGCGTCGGCAATCGTGCTCGAACAGGTCGCTGGACGCTAACAGGTTGGGTGCCAGCCGCGCCAGCATGGCGTCATCGCCACGCCAAAATCGACGGGTGGTATCGCGAAAACGATCATTCCACTCAGCGGTACCAGCGGGAAAGCCGCCAAGCTGATAGCCCCCAGGACCGATATCCCATGGCTCGGCGATCACTTTGACCCGCGAGAGGGCAGGATCTTGGCGAATGGCATCAAAGAAGCCCCCCTGCCGGTCGTAACCGTACTCTTCACGCCCCAGAGTAACCGCCAGATCAAAGCGGAAACCATCGACATGCATTTCATTGACCCAGTAGCGCAGGCTATCCATCACCATTTGCAAGACGCGAGGATGGGCAATATTGAGCGTATTGCCACAGCCGGTATCGTTGATGTAATGGCGCGGGCTGCCAGGATGCAGCCGGTAGTAGGAGGCATTATCGATGCCGCGAAAACTGAGGGTGGGTCCCAGTTCATTACCTTCAGCCGTATGGTTGTACACCACATCCAGCAGCACTTCGATGCCGGCATCGTGCAGGCGTTTGACCATCGTCTTGAATTCGGCCAAATCACCACCGCTCAGATAACGCGGCTCCGGTGCGAAAAAGCACAGCGTGTTATAACCCCAATAGTTGCGCAGGCCGCGATCGGTCAAAAAGCGATCATCGACGAACGCATGGACTGGCATCAGCTCGACCGAGGTGATGCCGAGCGAACGCAGGTAGTTGATGATGTCCGAGTGCCCAAAACCGGCAAAGGTACCCCGCAAGTGGTGGGGCAGACCCTCGTGGCGAATGGTGTAGCCGCGTACATGGGTTTCGTAAATCAGGGTTTGCGACCAGGGAATTTCAGGGAGGCGATCCCCCTCCCAATTGAAACTGGTGTCAACAACCACACATTTCAGCATTTCCTTGGCGTTGTCGCGGATATCAAACGACAAATCCGCATTCGAGTGGCCCACTTGATAGCCACAGTGTTCATCACGCAAATGCAACACGCCGTAGAATTGCTTGGCGTAGGGATCGAGTAACAGCTTGTGATGATTAAAACGATGGCCGCGCTGCGGTTCATACGGGCCGGACACCCGATAACCATAGAGCGCGCCCGGCCACAGGCCAGGAATATAGCCATGCCAAACCTGATCGGTATTTTCATGCAGGGTGAGTCGCTCGATCTCTCGCTGACCCGAGGAATCGAACAGGCATAATTCGACCTTTTCGGCGTGGGCGGAAAAGAGCGCGAAATTGACGCCCTTACCATCCCAAACCGCACCGAGCGGATACGATTTGCCTGGCCACACCCGAGCGCGCGATGACATGGTTTAACTCTCCTGATGATTCTGTTGAAGTGGAAATAAAACTATAGCGGATGGAATGCCTATCGGCGCTGGGGCCTGCTTTTGAACATAAGATTGATTGTTTTTATATCATCATCTTGGATCAACGATCATACGGCTCGATAAGGGGTTCGATAACGATAGACTCGTACAGAAGGGAGGAGAGGCTCATCCTCAATCTTCACATCGGCCCGGCGCAGCCGCAAGCTGACCGGCGGTTCAGGGGAGACCGAGACAAAATCAGGCAAGGGCTGCCCAGGCTGCAAGGGTACCAGGACAGGTAAAGGTGCCTGCATTAACCGGCGCTGGCGATCGCCTGTATTTTCGGGAAAAACGATATTGGCGCGCAGATGAGGGCAGACGCCGCGTACACGAGCCAGCATCTCATCGTCACCGATTTCCCGAAGCCGCTGCAATTCCAAGCGAATCTGAGGGGTTTCGACGCGCTGCTCCAACAGCCGACGAGCGACAGCGACGCTGGTACGTTGGATAACCCGACCCTGTTTTGACCAGGTAAAACCGATTTTGACAGGCAGCTCCTCTAGCAGGGGGATATGCCGATAGGCCTGCTTTAGATTAAGGCGCGCCGCACCCATGCGGCGTAGCGCTACACCAACATTTTCCTGGCGCTGGTACAAGTCAGCGAGTACTGCGTTGGCTTCGCGCCGCTCCAATACTTTCAGAGCCAACACCGCTGCCTTAAACGCATCTTTGGCGAGATTGCAGTCTTGCGCAGCGATTAAGGTCGCTGGGCTGACGCCCACGATGCCGGGACAAGTGAGCGTCTCGCGACCATCCCGGTCGTCCTCGTACCAAAGCGCTCGGTAAAGCTGAAGAGCTTTGGCGCGCATGTCGGTTGCGCCCATTAGCTCCTCTTCGGTCAGCGATACCCAAGCCGCCAGCGCGTTATCCTGGCGGATCTTTGCACAGCAAAGATCCAACTGGTGCAATAACGTTTCGAAGCTTGCCAAAAGATCGGTTCGCAGGGCGATGATCGACGGTCCGGTCACAATCATTCCTTGGTTATTTAATGGCATTATTATATCATCACCTTAATTGAAAAACACACTCAGCGAACCGGCAACTCGATCCCTTCAAATAACGCCATAATCTCCTCCATAGAAGCTGAACGTTCGGCCGCTCGAACTCGTTCGGGCTGCAAATGATTGGCGAAAAGCTGCATAAAGTCATACATGTAATTACGCAAAAATGTCCCACGGCGAAAACCGATCTTGGTCAGATTCATCGGGAATAAATGGCTGGCGTCTAATTGCACCAGATCCTGATCTTGTTGCGGGTCATAAGCCATCCGCGCGACGATGCCGACTCCCATACCTAAGCGCACATAAGTCTTAATCACATCAGCATCAGTTGCGGTAAAAGCGACAATGGGCTTTAGCTGTAGACTGCGAAACGCCTCATCTAACTGAGAGCGTCCAGTGAAGCTAAAAACATAAGTGACCAGAGGATATTGAGCAATATCGTGTAAGGCGAGCTGCTCTAACGCGGCTAACGGATGATCAACCGGAACCAGAACACAGCGCTGCCAAACATAACACGGCATCATTATCAAATCTTCGAACAACTCCAGAGATTCAGTCGCAATGGCGAAATCAACTTCACCCGATAACACTAATTCGGCGATTTGCGCAGGCGAACCTTGATGAACTCGCAAAGTGACAGCAGGATAACGCTCGCGAAACGTCTTAATAACCGGCGGCAGGGCATAACGGGTTTGGGTATGCGTGGTCGCTATAGACAGGCTGCCGCGCCGATCATCACGGTATTCCTCAGCCAGGATCTGAATATTGTTAACCTCCCGTAAGATATTCTCCACCTTCAGAATAATTTGTTGGCCGATCGGGGTTACTTCCGTCAGATGTTTTCCATTGCGACTGAATAGCTCAACCCCCAATTCCTCTTCTAGTAAACGGAGTTGCTTGCTAATGCCGGGTTGAGACGTGTAAAGACTATCCGCAGCCGCTGAAATGTTGAGGTTATTCCGGACAATGGCCGTTAAATAACGCAATTGCTGCAACTTCATAAGATCTCCCAATCGGTAAAAATCGGTAAAAGCGACCCAGCAAGCTTTGGACTTGAAAACGGCCAAAAGGTAAGAAGTAGAACAGATTTAATCCGGGGACAAGACAATACCGGTTAACGGTGGTAAATCAATGGTAAGGGAATAAGGCTGACTCATATTCAATACAGGAAAAGCGCATACAGAACCATTGGTAACACCATTACCACCATATTGAGTCGCATCAGAATTCAAAATTTCCCGGTAGATTCCTGGCAGAGGTACACCCACGCCATAAGCAATTCGCGCAGTTGCTGCAAAATTAAAAATAACGACGACCAGGTGCTGGGGACCATTACGGCGCAGGTAAACAACTACTGACGGGGCACCATCCTGGCAATCCAGCCACTCAAAACCATCTTGAGAAAATTCGTGAGCGTATAAACTCGACAAAGACCGGTAAAGCTGATTCAAATCCCTAATAAGAGACCAAATACCCCGATACTCCGGCTGTGCAAGTGCTTCCCAATCCAGCGATCCGGCAAAATCCCACTCCGGTTCCTGAGCCAATTCATTGCCCATAAACAGGAATTTTTTCCCTGGATAAGTCCACATATAGAGATAGAGCAGCCGCAAATTCGCAAAACGCTGGTGCCGATCTCCTGGCATTCTGGCAAATAGCGATCCTTTCCCATGGACTACTTCATCATGGGATAGCGGCAACATAAAATTTTCATTAAAAGCGTAGAGCAGACCAAACGTCAGTAGTTCCTGATGGTGGCGACGTAGAGCAGGATCCAAGCTAAAATATTCCAAGGTGTCGTGCATCCAGCCCATATTCCATTTCATCCCGAATCCCAAACCCCCCATCCAGGATGGGCGCGTGACCAAAGGCCACGCTGTCGATTCCTCGGCAATCATCAACACACCCGGATAACGGCGGTGGACAATCTCATTTAGCTCGCGCAAAAAGGCCACAGCCTCTAAATTCTCATTACCGCCAAAAAGATTCGGTGCCCAGTCGCCTGACTCGCGGGCATAATCCAAATACAGCATCGAGGAAACTGCATCCACGCGCAGGCCATCTAAATGGCATTCTTCCAACCAAAAGCATGCACTGGCCAATAAAAAGTTTTTTACTTGAGTGCGGCTGTAGTTAAAGATCAGCGTACCCCAGGTGCGATGTTCCCGCCGGGTTGGATCCTCACACTCATAAAGATAGCTGCCATCAAAGCGGGCTAAACTGTATGCATCCTTGGGAAAATGGCCGGGAACCCAATCCAGAATCACGCCGATGCCAGCTTGATGGCAATAGTCCACAAACCAGCGGAAATCATTCACCGAACCATGCCGACTGGTCGGCGCAAAATAACCGGTGGCCTGATAGCCCCATGAGGCATCCAGCGGATGTTCGGTAATCGGCATCAGCTCAATGTGGGTAAATCCCAACGAGCCAACATAAGCGACCAGGCGCTGGGCTAAATCACGATAAGAAAGGTAATCGCCGTTACTATCCCGCAGCCAGGAGCCTAAATGAACTTCGTAAACGGCCAGTGGGCTGGTCGACCAATTTTGGCGTCGTCGGCGCTTCATCCACGGGTCGTCGCGCCACGAGTAGGCGGTGTTATCGACGACGATCGAGCAGACAGCCGGACGACGCTCGAAGTGACGACCATAAGGATCGCTCTTGCAAAATAGCTCGCCCGTCTCGCGAGCGCGTATTTCAAACTGGTAGCGCACACCCACGGTGACGCCTGGCAAAAACAGTTCAAAGACATGACCGCGCCGATGCAGCGGGTGACAGCGGCCGTTCCAATGATTGAAATCGCCAATGACGCTGACTCGCTCGGCATTCGGTGCCCAGACCGCGAAAAGTACCCCAGAAATACCGTCCACCAGGCGCGGATGCGCGCCTAACACCCGATAGGCATGTAAATGGCGGCCCTCGTTGAATAGGTGCAGGTCGTACAAACTTAATTGCGGGGGAAAACAATAAGGGTCGTAGGCAGTAAATTCACGACCGCTGCCATCGGTCCAGGTCAGCCGATAGTGAAGGGGTAATGCAGTCGCCGGGCCATGCCATTGGAAGAGATCGGTCCCTGGCAAGCGCTGTAACGGCTCACCGATGTCGGTCAGTACAATTTGCCGAACGCCCGGCCAAAAGGCTCGCACGATGCACTGTGGGCCATCGCCATGACGACCGAGTACTGTAAAAGGGTCAGGATGGCGACCTTCGCCCAATAGGACCGCATCGACGGCGATTTTATCATCCGGGTCATTTACGCTATCGTTGCCAGAGTCAGGGTGCGTCATTCAAAAAGCCCATCCCTCCAATCATCGAAGAGTCTCGCCTAGCCGACCGATTACGGATAACAATAGCCTGCCTCCCAGACTGACCGTGAATCTGCCAGGCGCCCGATGGGGACACAAGAGGCACTCTCCCTTATCCGAGCCGCTCGCAATAACCAACCTAAAATCTTAAGTCGAGAAATCATAGCAGAGAGGGATCATAAACGCATGAGCGCCGCCATTACCTCACGTTTCGTCAGTCGCCTGACCCGGAAAACGCTCGCTCTGATTCTTGCAGGGGGCAGAGGCAGTCGGCTCAAGCAATTGACTTTGTGGCGCGCCAAGCCGGCCACGCCTTTTGGAGGAAAATATCGGATCATCGATTTTCCACTTTCCAATTGCCTCAACTCAGGCATCCGCCGGATTTGCGTACTCACCCAATATAAAGCCCATTCGTTAATTCAGCATGTTCAGCGTGGCTGGGGGTTTCTGCGCGGTGAATTCGGCGAGTTTGTCGAGTTGCTGCCCGCGCAACAACGGATCGATGAAACCTCCTGGTACCGGGGAACTGCCGATGCGGTTTATCAAAATCTGGATATTATCCGGACTCACGAACCCGAATTTGTCCTCATTCTGGCAGGCGATCACATCTACAAAATGGACTATGGGCCGATGTTGGCCCTGCATGTGGAAAGCAAAGCGGATGTGACGATTGGCAGCGTCGAAGTACCGCAGGAACGCGCACGCGAGTTTGGGGTCTTGACGGTAACACCGCACAATGAGGTGATCGGGTTTAGCGAAAAACCCGATCATCCGGAAACCTTGCCGGGACGGGACAACGTGACGCTGGCGTCGATGGGCATTTACGTGTTCAACACGCAATTCCTCTTCGAGCGTTTGATCGAAGATGCGGAAACGGCGGAATCCGACCATGATTTTGGTAAGGATGTGTTACCAAAACTGATCGGTCGGTATCGGGTCATTACCTACCCATTCCGTGATGTGCAGACCAAAGCGCAGAGCTACTGGCGCGATGTCGGGACGGTGGATGCGTTTTGGGAGGCCAATATGGAATTAGCGGGTATTGATCCGGAATTAAACCTCTACGATGAACATTGGCCGATCTGGACTTATCAAGATCAGTTGCCGCCGGCCAAGTTCGTATTCGATGATGAGGGTCGCCGGGGCATGGCTGTGGATTCCATGGTGGCGGATGGGTGCATCATTTCCGGCGGTTGCGTCAATCGCTCGGTGCTGTTTCCTGGTGTACAGGTGCATTCCTATGTTCGGCTGCGCGATGCGGTCGTCTTGCCCGGCGTCGATATTGGCCGCTATTGCCAGCTCAATAAAGTGATCATTGATCGAGCGTGCGTTATTCCGCCCGGCACGGTGGTAGGTGATAATCCGCAAGAGGACGCCCGGCGTTTTTACCGGACCGAGAAGGGCGTGGTATTAATCACCCGCGAAATGCTAGGCCAGGAGTCGGCGCGGATTCGCTGACGGCGATAAAACAACAACCCAGCTAATCAGCTAATTTGAGGAGTTATCCCCCATGAGCCAAGGCTCGGCAGCACAAAAGCGGCGCGCAGGATTATTGTTGCATCCCACTTCGCTTCCCGGTGGTTACGAGAACGGCGATTTCGGCCCGGAGGCTTACCATTTCGTGGAGTTTATGGCCGCTTGTGGGTTTACCGTTTGGCAGACATTGCCGCTGGCACCGCCGCATGGCGATCTATCGCCCTATTCGGCACAGTCAGTTCACGCAGGCAATCCGCGGCTGATCGCTCTGGAGCCGCTGATTGAGGCCGGTTGGCTGCATCCGGATGGCGGGCCACAGGCTGGGGAGGACGGCTGGACTTATCGGCAACGGCGGTTGATTGAAGCCCGCCAGGGCTTCCAGCACGCGGATTGGGTGCGGGGCGAGTATGAAGCGTTCTGGCAGGAGCGCAAGCATTGGTTAGGGGACTATGCGCTCTATCAGGCGATCCGCGCCGCGCAAGGTCAGGCCCCCTGGTTTAACTGGCCCCATGAGTTACGCGACCGGCATCCAGACGCTTTGGCGTCGGTGTGGCACCAATCCAGCGAAGCCATTGCGCAATGCCAGTTTGAGCAATTTCTCTTCTACCGGCAGTGGGCGGCGCTCAAGCGCTACGCCAACGAACGCGGCATTCTGATTTTTGGCGATATTCCTTTATTTGTCGGTTACGACAGTGCTGAAGTCTGGGCGCGACGCGATTGCTTTTTGCTGGATGATCAAGGACGGCCAGAGGTGGTGGCTGGGGTGCCGCCCGATTATTTCTCGGCGACCGGTCAGTTGTGGGGCAACCCGCATTATGCCTGGGAAGCGATGCGGGCTAATGGTTTTCAATGGTGGAAAGAGCGCATCCGCAGCCAATTGACTCAGTTTGATCTTTTGCGGATCGATCACTTTCGCGGGTTGGAGTCCTACTGGGAAATTCCAGCCACTGCCGAAACCGCTATAGCGGGACGCTGGCGAGAAGCGCCCGGCGATGAGTTGTTCCAGGCGCTACGCGCGGAGTTCGGGCATTTGCCGCTGGTGGCCGAAGATTTGGGGATCATCACCCCAGCGGTCGATGCGTTACGCGAAAAGCATGGCTTGCCCGGAATGAAAGTGCTGCATTTCGCTTTTGGGGGCGATGCGGAAAACCTGTATCTACCGCATAATCATACTGTTAATTCAGTGGTTTACACCGGAACCCACGATAACAACACCACCTTGGGCTGGCTTGAAGAGCTAGATGAGCCAACGCGCAAGCATGTTTTTGAGTACCTGGGCAGTAGTCCGGAGCAGATGCCGGAGTCGTTGGTGCGAACGGCCTTCGCCTCAGTGGCGCAGCTAGCCGTAGTGCCCATGCAAGACGTGTTAGCACTCGGTGGCGCGGATCGCATGAACCAGCCCGGCGTGGCGGAAGGCAACTGGCGCTGGCGGTTTCGCTGGGATCAGGTCAAGCCGGATATCGCAAGCCATTACCGCTATCTGCTCACCCTCTACGGACGCGTTTAATGCGCATCGAAGCCGATCTGAAACTGGGCTTTAAGGATGTATTGATTCGACCCAAGCGCTCGACGCTTAGTAGCCGTTCGCAGGTGAGTTTGGAGCGGACGTTTAAATTCCGCCATAGTGGACGAACCTGGACGGGCATTCCCATTATGGCGGCTAACATGGATAACGTGGGCACGTTTGCCATGGCGACTGCCCTGGCAACGCAGGGCCTGTTTACGGCGGTGCGCAAGCATTACACCCTGGAGGATTGGGATCATTTCGTCGGTTCATTGCCGGAGCGCCGCTGGCTGGACTGTGTGGCGATCAGTACCGGTATTCTTGAGAGCGATCTGGCCAAACTTGGCCAGATTTTAGAGCGCCAGCCCGATCTCTCCTTTATCTGTATGGATGTCGCCAACGGTTATTCTGAATATTTCGTTGAGCAAATCGCCACGGTGCGCCAGCGGTTCCCCGATAAAATCATCATGGCCGGTAATGTGGTGACCGGCGAGATGGTGGAGCAGTTGCTGCTATCGGGTGCCGATATCGTCAAAGTGGGCATCGGCCCTGGCTCAGTCTGCACCACGCGGGTCAAAACGGGGGTCGGCTATCCACAACTGTCGGCCATTATCGAATGTGCCGACGCCGCCCATGGCTTATCCGGCCAGATTATCTCCGATGGCGGTTGCACCTGCGCTGGCGATGTCGCCAAAGCCTTCGGCGCGGGTGCGGATTTCGTGATGCTGGGCGGGATGTTGGCGGGCCACGATGAAGGCGGCGGGGAGATTCTGGAGCGGGATGGCCAGAAGCTTATGCAGTTTTATGGAATGAGTTCCAGTACGGCTATGGAGAAATACAGCGGCGGCGTCGCGGAATATCGTGCATCGGAAGGGAAAACCGTTACGGTGCCCTATCGGGGGGCCGTGGCGGAAACGATTCGAGATATTCTGGGCGGACTGCGCTCAGCCTGCACTTATGTCGGTGCCGCCCAACTGAAGGAACTGACCAAGCGCACCACGTTTGTTCGGGTCGCTGAACAGCATAACCCGATCTTCGATGGATGACATGAGCATGAGTTTGACGGCAGAGGCTGTTTTTCAGCGTTTAAATGCGGTGCGCGAGCGTCAACCGCTGGTGCATAACATCACCAATTTCGTGGTGATGAATAATACCGCCAACGCTTTACTGGCGCTGGGAGCCTCGCCAGCGATGGTGCATTCCAGCGATGAGGTCGAGGATTTTGTTGCGATCAGTCAGGCGTTGGTGGTCAACATCGGCACCTTGTATTCAGAGCAGGTGGCCGCTAGCAAGTTAGCCGTGATCAGGGCTAACACGGTGGGCACACCGTGGATTCTTGATCCGGTAGGTGTTGGTGCCACGCCCTACCGCCGCACGGCGGCGGGCGCGCTGGCGGCGCTAAAACCGACGGTGATTCGCGGCAACGGCTCGGAAATTCTGAGCTTGGCGCAGCAGTCAGGGCAGGGCAGAGGCGTGGATAGTCTGCATGGCTCGGATGCAGCGGTGGATGCCGCGCGGCAGGTCGTGATGACGACGGGCGCGGTGGTTGCGATAACGGGCGCGGTGGATTTTGTAACGGATGGTACCCGGTTAGGTGAGCTTCATAACGGCCACCCACTAATGGCGCGGGTCACGGGCTTGGGTTGTTCGGCAACGGCCATCATCGGAGCGTTTTTGGCGATAGAGCCAGATGCCTTTAGCGCGACAGTCGCAGGACTGGCGGTATTCGGTGTGGCTGGGGAGATTGCAGCACAGCACTCGGCTGGGCCAGGGAGTTTACAAGCTGCGTTGCTGGATGCGCTCTACAACCTGGATCAGGAAACGTTCAGCCGACATTTCCGCTATCGGGAATCCCGTATCGAACCTGCTAAAGGGTGATTCGGTCTGGAAAATTTGGCAACCGTAGCGAGCGGGGTATCCCCCTCCCGCTGACGGGAGGGGGATTCGCAATCAGGTTGGCAATTCCGAATTGCCCATCAAGTATTCATCCACGGCGCGGGCGCATTGCCGCCCTTCGCGAATGGCCCATACCACCAGCGACTGACCACGCCGCATGTCGCCAGCGGCGAAGACTTTATTGACCGATGTCTGATAATCAGCGGTGCTGGCGGCGACATTGCCGCGCTCATCCAGCCCAACGCCCAAATCCCGCAGCATCCCTTCTTGAACTGGATGGACAAAGCCCATCGCCAGTAACACCAGCCCGGCCTTGAGATTAAATTCACTGCCGGGCGTTTCGGTCATGACTTGGCGGCCCTTGTCATCGCGCCATTCCAGCCGAATCAGTTGCAGATCGGTCACCTGACCATCCTGGCCAAGAAACTGTTTGGTAGCCACCGACCAGTCGCGTTCACAGCCTTCTTCGTGAGAACTGGAGGTGCGTAGCTTGAGCGGCCAATCGGGCCAGGTCAGTAATTTATTCTCATGGGCCGGCGGTTTGGGCATGATCTCCAATTGCGTCACTGAGCGCGCGCCCTGACGGATTGAAGTGCCCACACAATCGGAGCCGGTATCGCCACCGCCAATAACGATCACATCCTTATCAGTGGCCAGGATGTCGGCTTCAAGGATTTTTTGTCCAGCGACCCGGCGATTTTGCTGGGTCAGGAAATCCATCGCGAAATGGATACCGCCCAATTCGCGGCCGGGAACCTTGAGATCGCGGGGGTGTTCAGCGCCGCCGGTCAGGGCGATGGCGTCGAATTCAGCCAGCAAATTGCGGGCTGGAATGTCGGCCCCGACATGGCTATTGGGGCGGAATTCCACACCTTCGGCTTGCAATTGAGCCAACCGACGGTCAATGAGCCAGGTTTCCAGCTTGAAATCGGGAATCCCATAACGGAGTAAACCGCCAATCCGGGGATTTTTCTCAAAAACCACGACCGTATGACCGGCCCGGGCTAATTGCTGGGCACAGGCCAGTCCAGCCGGACCGGAACCAATCACAGCGACCCGCTTGCCAGTGCGATGGGCGGCAATTTGCGGCTGAACCCAGCCTTCCGCCCAACCTTTGTCGATGATGGCACATTCAATATCTTTGATGGTGACCGGCTGGCTGTTGAAATTGAGGGTGCAAGACGCCTCACAGGGTGCCGGACAAATCCGTCCAGTGAATTCGGGAAAGTTATTGGTGGAATGCAGGACTTCCAGCGCTTGCCGCCAGTTGCCGCGATACACCAGATCATTCCAATCGGGGATGATGTTATGCACCGGACAGCCGCGATGGCAGTAAGGAATGCCGCAATCCATGCAGCGCGCGGCCTGTTCGCGGACACCACTTTCCGGCAAGGGCGCAACGAAATCGCGAAAGTGGGTGATCCGCTCAGCGACTGGCGCATAGCCATGCTCGTGGCGAACGATTTCCAAAAAACCGGTTGGTTTACCCATCAGTTACACTCCTACTGCTACATCGGCTTTTTCTTCAAGACGAGCAGCGTGAATCTTGACCTGCATATCCTGTAACGCCCGCCGGTAATCCAGCGGCATGATCTTGACGAATTTCGGTGCCCACTCACGCCATTGTTCCAATATCCGGCGTGCGGGTTCGCTGCCGGTGTGAAGGTAATGGCGGGCCACCAGAATCCGCAAGCGCTGGGCGTCATGACCCAACCCATCCTCTGGCAGTGCACTTTTCGCCAAATCGGGCCAATGTTCAGGCAGCATCGGGGTTTTTAAAGTTTCCTCAAGGTCGTTTAAGGGTTCCAGGGCCACCATGGCTTTATTAGCACGGCGGTCGAAGTCACCCTCTTCATCCAGCACATAGGCGACGCCACCGCTCATTCCAGCGGCGAAGTTGCGGCCGGTGCGACCCAATACCACCACCACGCCACCGGTCATGTATTCGCAACCGTGATCGCCCGCACCTTCCACCACAGCGATCGCGCCGGAGTTGCGCACCGCAAAGCGCTCACCGGCAACGCCCCGGAAATAGCACTCACCGGCAATAGCGCCGTACATGACGGTGTTGCCGACAATGATATTGTCCTCGGCGCGCAGGCGACTCTCTGGGGGTGGACAAACGATGATCCGCCCGCCCGATAGGCCCTTGCCAACATAGTCGTTGGCCTGACCGCGCAATTCCAGGGTGATGCCTCGCGCCAGAAACGCACCAAAGCTCTGACCGGCGGTGCCGTTCAGATCAATGTGAATCGTGTCATCGGGCAGGCCCGCATGACCATAACGGCGGGCGATTTGGCCAGAGAGCATAGCCCCGGCCGTGCGGTCGCTGTTACGAATCATTGAAGCAAAGCGAACCGGCTGGCGGGCATCCAGGGCCGGTTGTGCCTGGGCGATGAATTGATGATCCAGTGCGCCGCTCAAGCCGTGATCCTGCTCCTCACAATGATAGGTGGCAACGCCCGGGGGTGTCGGCGGCACAGCCAGCAAGCGGGTGAAATCCAGTCCGCGCGCTTTCCAGTGATGAATGGCGCGGCGCATGTCGAGCCGATCTGCCCGCCCGATCATTTCATCGAAGGTGCGAAAACCCAGACGCGCCATGAATTCGCGGACTTCCTCGATCAGGAAGGTGAACAAGTTGATGACGTGGGCCGGTTGGCCGGGAAACCGATTGCGCAATTCCGGGTCCTGGGTAGCGACACCGACCGGGCAGGTGTTGAGATGGCACTTGCGCATCATCACACAACCGGCCGCAATCAAGGCGGCCGTGCCGAAGCCAAACTCATCGGCACCCAGCAGCGCGCCGATGACGATATCGCGACCGGTGCGCAGACCACCGTCAACCTGGACTGCGATTCGCCCGCGCAGATGATTACGCACCAGGGTCTGATGGGTTTCAGCCAGGCCAATTTCCCACGGTGAACCGGCATTTTGAATCGAAGTCAACGGGCTGGCTCCGGTGCCGCCATCCTCGCCGGAGATCGTGACATGATCGGCGTGGGCCTTGGCCACACCCGCTGCCACCGTGCCGACACCGATTTCAGACACCAGCTTGACGCTGATAGCCGCTTTCGGGTTGGTGTTTTTCAAATCAAAAATCAGTTGCGCCAAGTCCTCAATCGAGTAGATGTCGTGATGAGGCGGCGGCGAGATCAGGCCAACGCCTGGAGTGGAATGGCGGACCCGGGCGATCCAGTCATTGACCTTATGACCGGGCAACTGGCCGCCTTCACCGGGCTTGGCCCCTTGCGCCATTTTGATTTGCAAGGAATCGGCGTTGACCAGGTATTCGGCGGTGACGCCAAAGCGGCCGGAAGCCACCTGTTTGATGGCGGAGCGGGCCGAATCGCCATTATCGAGCGGGATATAACGGACGGGATCTTCACCGCCTTCGCCGGTGTTGGATTTGGCACCCAGCCGGTTCATGGCGATGGCCAGCGTGGTGTGCGCTTCCCAGGAAATCGAGCCAAACGACATCGCACCGGTTGCCAGCCGCTTGACGATTTCGCTGGCTGGTTCCACCTCATCCAGCGGGATCGGCGTATTGGCAAAGCGGAATTCAAACAGGCCGCGTAGATTGCGCAGGTGATCGCGCTGGTCATTCATGGCGCGGCTGTAACGCTTGAATTGCCGGTAATCGGCGGAGCGAACCGCATGTTGCAGCAGCGAGACCGTTTCCGGTGTCCAGGCGTGCTGCTCGCCGCGAATGCGGAACGCCAGCTCGCCGCCGATGTCCAGCGCCTCCCGATACAGCGGCGCATCGCCAAACGCTTGCTTATGGCGGGTCACCGTTTCGCGGGCGACCTCCTGCAGGCCGATTCCCTCGATAACGCCTTGGGTGCCGGTGAAATAGCGAGTAATAAATTCTTCAGCCAGACCCACCGCTTCAAAAATCTGCGCGCCGCAATAGGATTGGTAGGTGGAAATGCCCATCTTGGACATCACCTTGAGAATCCCTTTGGAAATCGCCTTGGTGTAGTGCTCGTGCGCGTCGGCTTCGCTCAGCGGCGGGACGAAGCTGGAAAGCGAAGCGGTCAGGGTATCAAAAGCCAGCCAGGGATTGATGGCCTCAGCGCCATAGCCTGCCAGCAGACAAAAATCGTGAACCCGCTTGGCTTCACCGGTTTCAATCACCAATCCCACTTCGGTACGCAGACCAGTGCGAATCAAGTGATGGTGAACGGCGGCGGTGGCGAGCAGAGCGGGAATGGCGATGTGATCGGCATCCATATCCCGATCCGAGAGAATCAGGATGTTATCGCCGTGCCGCACCACATCAGCGGCTTCGCGACAGAGATCGTCCAGGGCGCGACCCATGCCGTCCGCGCCGCGCTCCACCGGATAGCAGATGCTCAGGGTGTGAGTGCGGAAAGCGCGATCGACATGGTATTCGATCCGGCGAATGCGTTCCAAATCAACATTGGCCAGGATCGGCCGCTTGACCTCCAGCCGCTTTTGGGTGCCAGCGCTGTAAGGATCAAGCAGGTTAGGGCGCGGACCGATAAAAGACACCAACGACATGACCAATTCTTCGCGAATCGGATCAATCGGGGGATTGGTGACTTGGGCAAATTTCTGCTTGAAATAATCGTAAATCAGCTTAGGCCGGTCAGACAGTACCGCCGGGGGAATATCGCGACCCATTGAGCTGATCGGGTCTTCGCCAGTCACCGCCATCGGATTGAGGAAGGCGCGGACATCTTCCTGGGTGTAACCAAATGCCTGCTGGCGGCGCAACAAGGTTTCCTGATCCGGGGCCATCGGGCCGATCTCTGTCGGGAGATCTTTCAGATGAATCTGGGTGGCGTCCAGCCAGTTCTGATAGGGCTGGGCGGCGGCGAGCTGGGCCTTGATTTCGTCATCATCAATGATGCGGCCTTGCTCCAGATCAATCAGCAGCATCTTGCCCGGTTGCAAGCGCCATTTCTTGACGATTTTTTCCTCAGGAATCGGCAGTACGCCCATTTCCGAGGCCATGATCACCTGATCATCGTCGGTGACCAGATAGCGAGCAGGCCGTAAACCATTGCGATCCAGGGTCGCGCCGATCTGGCGGCCGTCGGTGAAAGCGATCGCGGCGGGTCCATCCCAGGGTTCCATCAGTGCGGCGTGATATTCGTAAAACGCACGGCGCTTGGGGTCCATCAAGGGATTATCAGACCATGCTTCCGGCACCATCAGCATCATGGCGTGCGGCAGTGAATAACCGGCAGCCAGCAGCAATTCCAGCGCATTATCGAACGTGGCGGAATCAGACGCGCCATCGCCGATCAGCGGCCACAGTTTTTCAAGATCAGCGCCAAGCTGCTCCGAGCGCATGTTATGGCGGCGGGCCAGCATCCAGTTGATATTGCCGCGCAGGGTGTTGATCTCACCGTTGTGGCAGAGATAGCGAAATGGATGCGCCAGCTCCCAGGAGGGGAAGGTATTGGTGGAAAAGCGCTGATGCACCAGCGCCAGCGCCGATTCCAGGCGCTCGTCGCGCAAATCCGGATAGTACACGCCGAGGTTACGCGCCAGGATCATGCCTTTATAGACCAGGGTGCGCGAGGAGAACGAGGCGATATAGAACGGTTGGCGGCTGAGTAGCTCGCGATCCCAGATGGCGTGATGGGTCTGCTTGCGGATGACAAACAGCTTGCGCTCAAAGGCGGCGGTATCGGGGCAATTCGGGCCGCGCTGTACGAACGCCTGGCGGATTACCGGCTCGGTGGGCCGCACGCTGCGACCCAGACAGGAGTTGTCGGTAGGCACATCGCGCCAGCCCAGGAAAATCTGCCCTTCGGCGGCCACAGTGCGCTGTAGGGCGGCTTCGCTATGGCCGCGAACCAGACTATCGCGCGGCAGAAACACCATGGCGACCGCGTAATCGCCAAACGCTGGCAACTCAATGCCGAGGGTAGCGCATTCGGCGCGCAGAAACGCATCGGGGAGTTGAATCAGAATGCCGGCACCATCGCCAGCCAGCGGATCGGCGCCCACCGCACCGCGATGGCCGAGATTAGCCAGGATTTCCAACCCCTGGCGGATCGGCTGATGACTTTTGCGATTTTTGATATCGACCACGAAACCGATGCCGCAAGCATCATGTTCGTTGCGTGGGTCATAGAGTCCTTGGGAGGGGGGCGAGCAGGTCAAACGCATGGTAATTCCTCAGTAACAGCATCGGTCATGGCTTCCTTGCCCGCATGGATTTTCGCGAGTCACGCGAATAGGCGATCTTGGAATGGTTCTGAAAAACCAAAGGATTGAATACTACCGATCCGCTAACCGTTTACGCAACTGCTATCAATGGCGTGCCGTCGGTTCTGTTAAAAACCGACGGCGGAAGATTGGCGGATTAGACAACGCCCTGATCAATCATCGCGTCGGCGACCTTACGAAAACCGGCAATATTGGCACCGAGTACCAGATTACCGGGCGCGCCGTATTCCTTGGCGGTTTCGCTCGCGGTGCGATAGATGTGTTCCATAATCCGCTTGAGCTTGGCGTCGACTTCCTCAAACGTCCACTGGAGCATACTGGCGTTCTGACTCATTTCCAGTTGGCTGGTGGCAACGCCGCCTGCATTGGCAGCCTTGGCGGGGCCGTAGGCGATGCCGGAGGCCAGGAAGGTGTCGATAGCCTCTGGCGAGGAGGGCATGTTGGCACCTTCTGCGACACAGACACAGCCATTTTTCAGGAGTTCCCTGGCGTCTTCAGCGCTGACCTCGTTTTGGGTGGCACTGGGGAACGCGGCATCGCAACGAATACCCCAGACGCCATTCCGACCGGCAGGGTAGTTCTCGATGGGCGTGTAAACCGCGCCCGGCCGCTCCTCGGCGTAACGGGTGAGTCTGGCGCGTTCAACTTCCTTAACCTGCTTAAGCAGGTTCAGATCGATACCGCGTTCGTCGAAAATCATGCCGTTGGAATCGCTGACTGTGACGGGCTTAGCCCCAACCTGATACAACTTTTCAACAGTGTAAATGGAAACATTGCCGGAACCGGAGACCGTGCAGACCTTACCTTCCAGCGAATCGCCGCGCTCGGCTAGCATGTTCTGGGCGAAATACACCGCACCGTAACCGGTGGCTTCGGTACGCACCAGTGAGCCGCCCCAGTTTAGACCCTTGCCAGTCAGCACGCCTTCGTATTTGCCGGTCAGCCGTTTGTATTGGCCATAGAGGTAACCGATTTCACGACCGCCGACGCCGATGTCGCCCGCTGGAACGTCAACGGTATCGCCAATATGGCGGAATAATTCGGTCATGAAGGATTGGCAAAAGCGCATGATCTCAGCGTCGGATTTGCCCTTGGGATCAAAATTGGAACCGCCCTTGGCACCACCGATGGCCAGACCGGTCAGGGAATTTTTGAAAATCTGCTCAAAGCCCAAAAATTTGATGGTACCGGCGGTGACGTTGGGATGGAAACGCAGTCCCCCTTTATAGGGACCCAGCGCGGAATTGAATTGAATGCGATAGCCCTTGTTGACCTGCACGTTACCCCGATCATCCAGCCAGGCCACCCGGAACAAAATCTGTCTTTCTGGCTCGATAACGCGCTGAATAATATTATTTTTTTGATATTTTGGGTTGCGTTCAAGCAAAGGCTTGATGGTGGAGAGGACTTCTTCGGTGGCCTGGTAAAACTCGGCCTGGGCGGGACTGCTTTGTTTAAGGTAGTTAATGGTATCGGTGATGTAGGAAGACATGTAAGGTGATTCCTGATGGTCTTGATGAAAAAGGCGATGGTCCACTCCGCCCGGCGGAGACTGACCGAGTTCACGCGCATCGCGCAAACCGCTCAAGCCACAGGTCTCGATCCTTTTAATTGGATAACCTCTCTTCCGTCCGATCCGAAGCGGCGGGAGTTTACTCCTTGAGTCGATGACGTTCCATGGTTTCGTGCCACTCCTTTTCCTCGGCGTGCAGATACAAGCCGGTGGTGTCGATGCGGGCATGACGGGCGTTACGCTGTAAAAACTGGATTTCGATACCGGCGTCGGCTTGGTGGGTGATGCTGGTGTGACGAAACCAATGGGTCGAGGCGCGCCGTAATTTTTCAGCCTGATAGGGGTCATCCGCCTCCAGCCGCGCTGCTGCTTTGGCAACCAGATCTTTGATAATCCGATAAATCATATTATCGCCAATACCGCCAGTTCCTTTGAGGTTCAAGACGAGCGGCGTGGTGTCGTCCGGAGCGGGCAGAGGAGAGAGACCATAAAATCGGCGATAGTCGCGCAAGGCTTCCAGCATGTCCTGATTGACGGGAACTTGCGCTTCCTTGCGGCCTTTGCCGATCACGCGCCACCACCAGCGCCCACGAATCTGCATGAAGCTACTCATGGTGTGATTAGCCACTTCACTCACGCGCGGGCCGAGCAGGTAGAGGAGGGCGAGCAAGTACTTCGCTCTGGCGTAATGTTGGCGGTCGCGCTCTTCAGCGCGAGGCAGTGCTTCTACAGTCGCGAGTAGAACTTGCCATTGATCGTGTTCGAGGAAGCGCTCCACCTGACGCAGGGATTGCTGATGGCGACTGCGGCGGCGAGCCAAAGCCAGGGGGTTACCGGCCAAATAACCCGCTTTGACGAGATAGCTGAACAGTGAGTTGATGATCAGCATGGCGACCTTTTGGCTGGCGGGATTGAGTGAGCCGAGAAAGGGTCGCCAACGCGCGCTGAATCGAGGCGCTTTCTGGCCACACCACCGTTCGCGCGGCTGCGGATCGGTCAGAAAGGTTTCGTAGAGGATGCAATCCTCGCGGGTGAGACTGGAAAGAGCCTTGCCGCGTTCCAGCAGCGCCCAGAGCAGCAAGCGTTCAGCTTCCTTGCGGTAATTACGCAGCGTTTGCGGCGAATCGCGGAACTCGGCAAGCCAAGCCTGAACGGCTTCGAGATCATTGCTGGCGGCGAGCTGACACACGACATCGGGTCCGGCGCGGTTGGTTCCCGCACGCCCATCCACTCGTTCCGGGACGACTAATCGCTCCAGGGGGAGGGGTGAAGAAAGCGTTGAGGCAGAGACAAGCATGGTCGTCATAGCGCCGTTTTCGTTGAGTCAGTTCTCGCGGGGACGCTGGCAGTTTAGCGTATTAGGTTATGATTGCGCCCAGATAAACGCGGTCTGTGTACCGCAGACGCAATGCACCACCGCCACGGGCCATGGACGCAATACTGCCAGTCCGGTCCTTGGCTTCATGTCGTAACGGGGGAGAGCGTGATGGCGGCAATTGATGCGCAAGTAAGCACCGGGTTGGCGGGTTTGGATCGGGTTTTTCGGGGGATTATGGCCGGCGATAATATCGTCTGGCAGGTCGATAGCATTGACGATTACCGGCCGCTGGTCGAACCCTTTTGCCAGTATGCGCGCGAACGGGGCCGCAAATTGGTTTATTTCCATTTCGCCCGCCATCAACTGCTGGTCGCGGAAGGCCCTGGCGTGGAGATACAGGTGCTTGACCCTGGCGATGGATTCGAGCCGTTCCTTAGCACAATTCACAAGACCATCGAGCAATCCGGGCGCGGCGCTTATTACGTCTTTGATTGTTTATCTGATCTGGTCGCGGATTGGTACAGCGATGAGATGCTGGGCAACTTTTTCATGCTGACTTGCCCCTATCTCTATGATCTGGAAACGATTGCTTATTTTGCGCTGATGCGCGGCCATCATTCTTTTCACGCGACCGCGCCCATTCTCGATACCACGCAGTTATTTAGCGATATTTATCGGCATCAGGGCGAGTTGTATGTGCGGCCGTTGAAGGTGCAGCAACGCTATTCGCCGACCATGCACCTGTTGCACGTCTGGCGTAACGAAGAATTTGTGCCTGTGACCGACAGCGTGACGATTTCGCAAATCCTGACGCTGTTTCCCTGGTCTGGTCTAAAGGCGAACGATCCCCGGCTCGATATCTGGAATCGCACCTTCCTGGAAGCGGAGGAGGTCGTCGAGGCTGAGCGGGAAAATGCGCCCATGCCCGGTGTGAGCCGCGAGCTGTTGGAACGGACTTTGCGGATGACGGTATCGCGGGATGAGCGCGTCATGCGGTTAGCCCAGCGCTATCTGAGCCTAAGCGACATTCTGGCGATCAAGGCCCGTTTGATCGGCACCGGCTTAATTGGCGGTAAGGCGGTCGGCGTGATCCTGGCGCGGGCAATTCTCAAACAGGCCGATCCACGCTGGCGGGATTTGCTGGAAATTCACGATTCGTTTTTCATCGGCTCGGATGTGTTTTACAGCTATCTGGTGCGTAACGGGTGCTGGTGGGTGCGGGATAAGCAGAAAAGTCCGGCGACGTTTCTGGATGGTGCGGAAACGGCGCGTCGGCGCATCCTGCGCGGCGATTTCCCGGATTATGTGATGCAGCAGTTTTCCGACATGCTGGATTACTTTGGCCAGTCGCCGATCATTGTCCGTTCCAGCAGCTTGCTGGAAGACAATTTCGGCAACGCCTTTGCTGGCAAGTACGACAGCGTATTTTGCGTCAATCAGGGACCACGCGAGAAGCGACTGGACGATCTGCTCTCCGCAATCCGGACCATCTACGCCAGCACCATGAGCGAACGGGCGCTGATGTATCGAGTGCGGCGCGGCTTACTGGATCGCGACGAACAAATGGGCTTACTGGTGCAGCGGGTGTCTGGTGCCCAGCATGGCCCTTTGTTCTATCCGCATGTAGCGGGTGTGGGATTGTCGTTTAACCCGTACGTGTGGAGCGAACAGATCGATCCGGCCATGGGCATGGTGCGGTTGGTGATGGGTCTGGGTACGCGAGCGGTGGACCGGTCCGATGATGATTATACCCGGGTGGTATCGCTGAGCGATCCAGAACGTCGCCCAGAAAGTCATTTCGACAGCGTGCGCCAATATGCGCAGAAACGTATCGATGTGCTGGATTTGGAAGCCAATCAGCTATCCACCCGCCAGTTTGCCGATGTGGCCCGGCAAAGTCCGGATTTACCCCTGAAAATGGTGGCGGCGGTCGATGATGAGCTGGAGCAACGGGCGCGCGAGCGTGGAATGCAGGATGTGTTTCCGTGGGTGCTGACCTTTGAGGAGTTGCTGCGCAATACGCCCTTTGTCCGGGATATGCGCGATCTGTTAACGACCTTGCAGCAGGCTTATGATTATCCAGTAGACGTTGAATTTACTGCTAATTTTGTCGACGAGACGCGCTATAAGATCAATTTGGTTCAGTGTCGACCCTTCCAGGTCCGCGAGGCGGGCACCATCGCCAACCCGCCAGCGCGGATCGAACCAGAACGGCTGGTTTTGGAATCGCATGGCGCGGTTATTGGCCATAGCCGGATTGGCACCATTGACCGACTGATTTATGTGGTTCCAGCGGTCTACGGGCAATTACCGCTAAATGAGCGGCATCAGATTGCCCGGCTGATCGGACAGATCACGCGCTTACGTGGACCCCATGCGGCCAAATGCCTGATGCTGATCGGGCCGGGGCGCTGGGGTACCACCTCGCCGGAATTGGGCGTACCGGTGCGATTTGCCGAAATCAATAATGCGGCTGTGCTGTGCGAGCTGGTGACGATGCACGATGGTCTGGTGCCAGATGTGTCGCTGGGGACGCATTTTTTCAGTGATCTGGTGGAAACCGATATTCTGTATCTGGCGGTTTTCCCGCAACGGCAGGATAACCAGTTAAATGAAGGTTTTTTTGATCAACAGCCGAATCGGTTGGCAGCGTTATTACCCCATGCGGCGGACTATGCCCATTGCGTTCGGGTGATTGATTTGCCGAATGATCAATGTCGGATGTTGCTGCGGTTTAATGCCAATACGCTAAAGCAGTGTGTGTTTTGTTATTTGGAAGCACCTGGCGCGGCAACGGATTCCTAGGTTTTCAGATTTCTATCTTTGCGCCATCCCGTCCGTGCTGTTGATCGATATTTTACAGGGCGGGTTTGGCCTTTTCGTAGCGCCTTTTTTACACAAATCTGGACGGTGCCCTAAAGCGATCGATCCTACGGGCTGGTTAATCGATAGCTTTTTAGGCCAAATGCATTAATATGACTATAGTTTATGACTATAGGAATAACACAGTGTCTTCGCAAATCGTGATTGCCGCCGGTGACTTCAAGGCTCGTTGCCTGAAGCTGCTGGATGAAGTGGCCGAAACCCGTGAACCGCTGGTGATTACCAAACATGGTAAAGCGGTGGCGAAATTGGTACCTATGCCCCCCGAACAGGAACTGTTTGGTGCGCTGGCTGGCAGTGTGCTCGTTGAAGGCGACCTTATCGCTCCGCTGGATTAAGACTGGGAAGCTTGCCGGTGAGTGCAGTGCTATTGGATACGCACGTCCTGATCTGGCTGGTAGCGGGCAGTTCGCGCTTGGGCAGCCGGTCTCGGTCTTTTATACAGGAAGCGGCCCAAGATAATATTCTGCTTGTCTCCGCGATCACCCCTTGGGAGATCGCCATGTTGGTTAGTAAAGGGCGGCTGGTGTTGGATCGAGAGGTGGGCGAATGGATAGCAGTTGCCTTGGCGCTACCGGGCATTCGGCTCACGCCGCTCTCACCGGAGGTCACCATCGCCAGCACCCGTTTATCCGGAACGATTCACGCGGACCCGGCCGACCGAATTCTTGCCGCCACGTCCCGGCATCTCAATGCCATTCTCGTCACTGAGGACCAGCGCTTACTGGATTACGGCGCGGCAGGCCATCTGAGAACCCTGAGAGCGGCGACCTGAGAGGGAGCACCCCAAAGACTTTCATAGTCGATCCAAGCCGATTTAAAGTCAAAACCGTAATTCATGATTATGGGGATAATCTTGAATTTTTCGTATTATAATTCGTAATAATACGTGTTACGTAATAATTTATTAATGATAAAATCAAGCCTTCATAGATCATACTCACGGAACTTGAAACCATGGCTCGAACCGGTATTACCTTCGAAGACGTTCGCTGTGCTGCGGAATCTCTATTAGGTCGCGGCCTGAATCCCACCATCCAGCGCGTACGTGAAGTGCTGGGCACTGGCAGCAACACCACGATCAGCGAACACTTAAAAAATTGGCAACAGCAATTAGCCGAGGCACCAAAAATCGTACTTCCACCGACCGTACCTGAAGCGGTCGCATTAGCATTGGATACCTTTTGGAAAATTGCAGTGCAACAGGCCGAGACCACGTTTGATGAGCAACGCAAGCGGGCCGCTCAAGCCGCCGCCGCCGCTGAGCAGGCGCGTGACGCTGCTATCGCTGAGCAGCACCAAATTCAGGCCGAAATCGAACAGCTCCGTCACCAGCTCAAAATCACACAAACGGCGGCTCGCGATGTAGCCGACCGCTTATTGGTGGAACAAGAGCGCCGCGCCAATGCTGAAACAGCAACTCAGGCAGCCGAACAGCAGATTCAGGCAGCCCACAATACGCTTGGCCAAATTCGTGCCGAGGCCGCCGCGCGCGTCGCCCAACTGGAGGTGATGCTCCAGCAAACGCGCGCTGATGCGGAAAAACAACTCAACGACGCCCAGCAGCGTTTTGAAGCGGAAACGCAGCGTGCGGCAATCGGCGAGGCGCGCTTTGTAGAGCTTTTGGCGCAGCTGCGCACTGAACAAGCCAGCGAACGGCAGAATTTTGCTCAAGAACGACAGAATTGGCACGAGCATGAACGTTTGCAAGTGACTGAAAATAGCCTGCTAAAAGCTAATTTAGCAGCGACTGAACAGCAACGGAACACGATAAGCGCTGAACTGGAACAGGCTCGGCTTTTGCTCGAAAAGTCGAAAACCCACTATCTGGAAACAGTGCGCCAAGCCGAAGCACTACGCGGTGAATTAAAGGCCGTGTTAGCAGATCGAGACCGCCTGCAAAAGCAATCGCCGCTCAAACCCCTCTCCACTCGAGCCAAGGCCGATGAATCTTCCCGTACACGACGCCCCGCCTCACCCCGTAAACTTCGGGTAAAACCTGTTGAGTAGTAAGGATAGCTGCTACCATTTATTGTGTTAATTCCACGACCAGCGAGGGGACCCAGCCAGGGACCGCTGGCTACCGATGAGTCATGAGCGAGGTCTGCACTGATTATGAATGCCGTGGTTCAAGCCCAGGCTGAAAGCCGCCATCTTCTCTCCGGTAATGAGGCGGTCGCCCGCGCTGCCTGGGAAGCGGGCGTTCGCGTCGCCGCTGCCTATCCCGGCACTCCCGCCACCGAAATTCTCGAAAATATCGCCCTTTATCCGGATATTCACTCGGAATGGTCAGTTAATGAGAAAGTAGCGGTCGAAGTCGCTATCGGTGCCTCGCTAGCCGGATCGCGCGCCCTGGCCGCGATGAAACATGTCGGCATGAATGTCGCCTCGGACGCCTTTATGACCCAATCGCTGGCCGGGGTGGTCGGTGGACTGCTGATCGTGGTGGCCGACGATGTGGGGCTATCGTCGTCGCAGAACGAACAGGATTCGCGCTATTGGGGCCGTTTCGGCCACATGCCGATCCTGGAGCCAGCGGACTCCCAGGAAGCTTATGAGATGGTCAAGCGCGGCTTTGCTATTTCCGAGGAGTATGAAACGCCGGTCATCCTGCGTATGACCACCCGCGTTTGTCACGTCAAAGCCATGGTCATTGTTGCAGGTGAGCGGATCGAACATCACGCCGCCGGTTTCCAGAAGAACCCTCAGCGCTGGGTCATGACCCCAGCCAATGCCAAACCGCGTTTGCCCATCATGCACGAGCGGGATCGGACCTTGCGCGCCTTAAGTGAAATTATCGATCTCAATTTCGACTGCACCGGTCATGATCGACGCATGGGTTTTATTACGTCCGGCCCGGCGTTTATGCACGTCCGCGAAACGTTCCCGAATGCGCCGGTTCTCAAACTTGGTTTCAGCCACCCCGCACCGTTGGAGAAGATTCGCGATTTCGCCGGTCAAGTGGATACGCTGGTCGTGGTTGAAGAGACTGAGCCATTGTTGGAAACGGAAATTCGCGCCGCCGGTTTAACGGTGCAAGGCAAGGAGATTCTGCCGCGCTTTGGCGAATTGGCCCCCAGCGTGCTGCGACCTGCCATCAAACCGCTACTGGGCGAACCTTACAGTGCCCCAGCGCGCGCTCAATCCAGCGTCTTCCCGCGCCCGCCGACGATGTGCGCCTCGTGCCCGCATCTTGGCCCCTACTTCGCCCTCTCCCACATCCGCAACCTGAATATCATCGGCGATATTGGTTGCTATACCCTCGGCGCTGGCCATCCCTGGAACGCCCTGGATACCTGTATCAGCATGGGCGCGTCACTCAGCATGGCCCATGGCATGGACAAAGGGCGCGGCGAATCGGATGCAAAGAAAAGCATCGTTGCAGTCATCGGCGATTCCACCTTCCTGCACATGGGCATGCAGGGTCTGCTCAACATGATCTATAACCGGGGCAATATCACCGTACTGCTGCTTGATAATCGCTCGGTCGGCATGACTGGCGGTCAGGAAAATCCCGGTACCGGCCAGGATTTACACGGTTTGCCTGCGCCGCGCCTGGATTTTGCCAAGCTGGTCGAAGCGCTGGGTGTTCGGCCCGAACGGATCCGCATGGTCGATCCCTATGAGTTGCCGACCATGGTCAAGCTGGTGCGGGAAGAGACCCGGATGGAAGAGCCGTCGGTCATTATCACCAACCGCCCCTGCTCACTCACGGATCGTTTTGAGCATCTTAAGCCCTATACGGTGATCGACGACAAATGCACCGGTTGCGGCAACTGCATCGACTTGGGGTGTCCGGCGATCTCTGTCGCCCGTCGCGAAACCGTTACCGCTAAAAGCGGTAAGACGAAGGAGCTGGTTTTTGCTCATATCGATAGCAATGCCTGTACCGGTTGCCACATGTGCGTCGAAACCTGCGCACCGGAAGCGATCATCCAGCCCCAGCCGCAATGGCCAGATCGCGTGATTCGGATTCAACCCCATGCTTGAAAGCATCACCAACATTTTAGTCGTCGGCATCGGTGGCCAGGGCGTGATGACCGCCGCTGAAATGCTCGCCCGCACGGCTTTAAGTCAAGGGTACGATGTTAAAAAAACCGAAGTGGCCGGTATGGCTCAGCGCGGCGGCGTGGTCTCTTCGCATGTGCGCTTCGGTCCCAAGGTCTATTCGCCCCAGATTGATCCCGGTGAGGCGGATTTGCTGATTGGCTTTGAAGTCGCTGAAAGCCTGCGCTGGCTGTCGTACTTGCGACCGACTGGCGTGGCGATGGTCAACACCCTGCGCATTGCGCCGCCGGTGGTCTCGGTTGGCCTTTATGCTTATCCCGAAGATCCCATCGGAGAACTGGCAGCAGCCGGTATCGAAGTCCACGCCTTTGATGCCGGAGCCATTGCTGGCCAATTAGGGAACCCAAAACTGGTCAATACCATCATGCTCGGCGCAATCAGCGACCATCTACCCTTCCCCGCTGATGTTCTTAAAGGCAATATCGTCGAAGGGTTTCGGGCCTATAAGCCCAAACTGGCGGAGATCAACGCGCGGGCTTTTGAAGCGGGTCGGGAAGCGGGCCACGCAAAAGCACTTTCTGGGATTCCAGCCGCCCAAGCTAGAGAAAAAGATGAAAAACAGCAAATGGAATAATGTCTTAGCGTTCACCCTATTCCTGGTCGGTACCAGTATTGCCCAGGCCGACCCCATTAAGATCGGCGCGTTCCTGGCAGTGACCGGCCCCGCCTCCTTTCTTGGCGATCCCGAACTGAAGACGTTGCAAATGTACGTTGATGAAATCAACGCCAAAGGCGGCGTCAAGGGTCGCAAGCTCGAACTGATCCACTACGATACTGGCGGAAACGCAAAGGAAGCAGTGGGCTTCGTCAAACGACTGATTAAAAGCGATAACGTGGATTTACTGATCGGTGGGACCACCACCGGCGACACAATGGCCGTCGTCACGGATGTAGAGAAGGAAGGTGTTCCCTTTATCTCATTGGCCGGCGGGGTGGAAATTATCGAGCCGGTCAAGAAATGGGTTTTCAAAACGCCTCATACCGACCGCATGGCGGCGGCTAAAATATTTGCGGATTTGCGTAAACGAGGCCTGAGTAAAATCGCCCTGATCACCGGCGACGGCGGTTTCGACAAATCCGGCCGCGCGCAAATCCTCAAACTAGCCCCGGAATACGGCATGACGCTGGTCGCTGATGAATCCTATGGCAATAAAGACACTGACATGACCGTCCAGTTAACCAAGATTCGTGGTTCAGGGGCAGAGGCGATCATCAATTTCGGCTTGGGACAAGCGCCCGCCATCGTCACCAAGAATCTCAAGCAGCTTGGCATTGCCCTACCTCTCTATCAATCGCATGGGGTCGCGTCCAAAACCTTCATTGATCTGGCCGGTGAAGCTGCCGAAGGTGTCCGCTTGCCAGCCGCCGCCTTAGTCGTCGCCGAGCAGTTGCCCGATACTGACCCGCAGAAACCCATCCTATTGGCTTACAAAAATCAGTACGAAACCAAGCACGGCCCCATCTCTGCCTTCGGGGGTCACGCTTATGATGGTTTGATGATCGCCGTTTCGGCGATTGAGCGGGCAGGCGGTAACGATAAAGCGAAAATACGCGACGAAATTGAAAAAACCAAAGGCTTTATCGGTACATCGGGCGTGTTCAACCTCAGCCCGGAAGATCATTTGGGCCTCAATGTGGATGCGTTCAAACTGGTGGAAATTCGGGATGGTCACTGGAAAATTATTGAGTAGAACCGCTCCATGCTTGATCTGTTGTTCCAGTTACTGGTAACTGGCATCACTGTCGGTTCCTTGTATGCGTTGATCGGTTTGGGCTTTGCGCTGATCTATAACGCCTCCGATGTCGTTAATTTCGCTCAGGGCGAGTTTGTGATGCTGGGGGCCATGACGGCTATTGCGTTATTAAAATTTGGTTTACCGCTGCCCTTAGCCGCTTTGCTGGCCACTTTGGCGACAGTGGCGATTGGCTTGCTGCTGGAACGGTTCGCCATCGAACCGGCAGCGAGTACGTCGGTAGTGACCACGATTATCATCACCATCGGCGCAGCAATTTTTCTGCGTGGCGCGGCCCTCTTGCTCTGGGGCAAGGATTTTCACGCTTTACCCGCGTTTAGCGGCGATACGCCGCTAAAACTGGGCAGCGCCACGCTCTTACCCCAGAGCCTGTGGGTACTTGGCGTTACAGCTTTACTGGTGATGATGGTGCGGATTTTTTTCGACCATACCTTGCTTGGTAAAGCGCTGCTGGCCTGTTCATTCAACCGAGTCGCGGCCCAGGCGGTCGGCATCAACGTCAAGATCATGCTGGGGCTGGCTTATGGGCTTTCGGCCGGTTTGGGTGCCATCGCGGGCATTCTGATCGCCCCTATTACCTTTAGCTCTTACGAAGCGGGTGCCATGCTCGGCCTGAAGGGGTTTTCCGCCGCCATTGTGGGTGGTATCGGTAACCCGATGGGAGCTGTTGCCGGTGGCGTCTTACTCGGCGTCCTGGAATCGCTGGGAGCGGGTCTGATTTCGTCCGGTTACAAGGATGCGATTGCCTTTGTATTCGTGCTGATGGTGCTATTTTTCGAGCCGACCGGCCTGTTCGGTCATAAAGTCACCGAGCGGGTTTGAACCGATGCGGTTGGCCGGTTTTTATGGCTTGGCGGCGCTGGTGGCGTTGCTGCCTCTGTTATTTCCCGGCAACTATTTTGTCGTCGTCGTCGGCGCATCGGCTGGCTTGAATGTCATCTTGGCGGTTGGGCTGAATCTGCTGATGGGGTATGCGGGCCAGATTTCGCTCGGCCATGCCGCCTTCTTCGGTCTGGGTGCCTATGCTTCCGCGATCCTCACCACCCGCTTTGGCTGGCCCTCGCTCCTGGCGCTTGCTACCGGTCTCCTGGCGACAGGTTCGCTCGCCTGGTTATTCGCCCGACCGATCTTGCGCCTGCGTGGACATTACCTGGCAATGGCAACCTTGGGCTTTGGGGTGATTGTCCATGTCATCCTGGTGCAGGCCACGCACTGGACTGGCGGCCCCGATGGGCTGTCCGGCATCCCGACGCTGAATCTATTAGGCTGGCCGGTTGATGGCGACTTGCAATGGTACGCTGTGATTATGGCCGCCATGCTGTTCGTCGTCTGGTTAACGCTAAACCTCGTCGACTCCCAGGTCGGGCGCGCTTTACGAGCAGTACACGGCTCCGAATTTGCCGCCCAGATGATGGGCGTCGATACCGGTCGCGCCAAGACCCAGGTCTTCGTCATTTCCGCGCTGTTCGCCGCTTTTGCCGGTAGTTTGTTCGCACATCAGCAAGCGTTCGTCAGTCCTGATTCGTTCAACCTCACAGTTTCGGTCGAGCTGGTGACCATGGTGGTGCTGGGGGGCCTGGCTTCGACCTTCGGCGCTGTGTGCGGTGCGGTGGCCCTGACCCTGCTTCAGCAGGGCCTGGTAGTTTTTGAAGACTATGAGATGTTGATTCATGGTGCTTTATTGATGGCGGTGATGATCTTCCTGCCGCAAGGGTTGTTTGTGGGCCTACATCAAGCAGCCCGGCGCATGGGGTCTGTGTTAAAGCGCCGTCAGCCCGAATCCTCTGCTTGATGCTGCTATGACTGATCCGCCGCTGACTGCACCACTTTCGCCTCTATTGGCTGTGACCGGGTTAGAACAAAGCTTCGGTGGTGTCATGGCGCTGGCCGGAGTCAGCTTTCAGGTTACGGAAGGGTTGATTTACGCGGTAATCGGTCCGAATGGAGCCGGGAAAACTACGCTATTTAATGCTTTGTGTGGCTTCTACCAACCCTCCGCTGGTTCGATCCAGTTTGCAGATCAGCAGCTTTTGGGCTTGCCGCCTTACCGGATCGCCGCCTGCGGCGTGGGACGCACCTTTCAGAATCTACAACTGTTTTTCAATATGACCGTGGTCGAAAACGTCATGGTTGGTTGCCACTTGCGCACCCGGACGGGTTTATTAGCCGCCGCCCTGCGCTTACCGACGATTCAACGTCAGGAACAGCGCCTACGCACCTGGGCCATTGAGGCGCTGGCACTTTGTGGATTGGCCGATCATGCCGAACACCCGGCGGGTGCCTTGCCCTACGGGCTGATGAAACGGGTTGAAATCGCCCGCGCGCTCGCCGCCAAACCGCGTCTGCTCTTGCTTGATGAACCGGCCGCCGGTCTCAATGACACCGAAACCCTGGCCTTGCGGGAGTTGATCACCCGGATTCGTACCAGCGGCGTCACCGTGTTACTCGTTGAGCATCACATGCCGCTAGTCATGAGCGTCTCTGATCGACTGCTGGTTCTGGATTATGGCAGTGTGTTGGCCGAGGGCGCTCCGGTGGAAATCCAGGGTGACCCGCGCGTGGTGGCTGCGTATCTGGGAGGAGAAGTGCGTTATGCCGTCTGACCCAGCGAGTTTATTGCAGATCACTGATCTAAGTAGCCATTATGGTCCGGTGCGGGCGATTCATCAGGTGAACCTGCACGTTGCGCCCGGCGAACTGGTGGCGATTGTCGGCGGTAATGGCGCTGGTAAAACCACCCTCCTCCACACTTTATCCGGCTTACACTCAGCCAGCAGCGGCGCGATTTATTTCGCCGGTCAGGACATCACCCGTTGGCCACCCTATCGCATTGTCGCTTCGGGTATCTGTCAGGTATTAGAAGGTCGTCAGGTATTTGCCCCGCTCAGCGTCGAGGACAACCTCCGCTTGGGAGCGTACCGCCAACACGGTGACCCGGCCTGGTTGCGGGAGACATATCAGTGGGTCTATACCTTGTTCCCGATTCTGGCCGAACGCCGCCGCCAACCTGCCGGTACGTTATCCGGCGGCCAGCAACAGATGTTAGCGATTGGTCGCGCCCTACTCGGCCGCCCGCGCCTGCTGCTGTTGGATGAACCCTCAATGGGGCTGGCGCCGTTACTGGTCGAGGAAATATTTCGAGTCATCGTCGAACTGAACGGTCGTGGTGTGACGGTCTTGCTCGTCGAGCAAAACGCTCGTGCTGCCCTGGCAATCGCCGGGCGCGGCTATATTCTTGAAATCGGCCGCATTGCTAAAACTGCACCGGCAGCGGAATTACTGGCCGATGATGACGTGCGCCGGGCTTATCTGGGCTATTGAGGAGCAGAAAAATCATGTACGTAGACCGGATCATGACCCGTGACGTTGTGCAAATCGATGAAAACACAAGGTTTACCCAGCTTGCGGCGTTAATGCGCGATCATCATATCCGCCATCTGCCAGTGGTGCGCGATGGCCATTTGGTAGGACTCGTCACCTCGCGCGATCTTGAACGGGTAGCGCCTTCGCCGATTACGACGCTTTCAGTTGGCGAGGCTAACTATCTGCTAGGCAAGCTGACCGCCGCTAAGCTAATGCGCACCAAGGTGATTACCTGTGCTCCCGATACGCTGGTCGAAGAAGCCGCTCGCCTCCTGCGTCAGGAAAAAATCGGCTGTCTGCCGGTGGTCGAAACCGACGGCAAGTTGGTTGGCATTCTCACCCACGAAGACCTACTGGATTTCTTTCTCGAAATCACCGGCTGCCTGACCGAAGACACGGCTCGCATTGCTGTCCATCTACCCGATGAGATCGGGCAGTTGGGACGCTTTTTGACGGCGATTAACGAAGGGGGTGGCTATATCGCCACGGTAGTCTCGCCGGTGCATCCTGATCAAACCGGCCTGCGCATCGTCGTTGTCCGCTATCGGGCGGCGGATCCGCGCGTCCTGAATCGGCGCCTGCGGGATCTCGGTTATGACCTGATGACTGAAACTTTACCGGTCGCCGTTCCTGCGGTCTGATCGGACTGCTGACAAAAAACCAACGGGAGGCCCACCATGATTCTGGATACTGAACAGGAAACGCTACCGCGCGAGGAATTACAGGCGCTGCAAGTCCGCCGATTGCGTGCAACCGTCGAGCGTTGTTATCAGACCGTTAAATACTATCGCGATGCGATGGACGAATTAGGCGTTAAACCCCATCACTTAAAATCCGTGGCTGACGTGCGCCTGCTCCCATTCACTAAAAAAGAAAATCTGCGCGAGAACTATCCCTTCGGCATGTTTGCAGTGCCGACCGATCAAGTGGTGCGCATTCACGCCTCCAGTGGCACCACGGGAAAACCGACCGTGGTCGGTTATACCCGTCGCGACGTGCGCACCTGGGCGCGGGTGATGGCGCGCAGTCTGGCCGCTGCCGGGTTGCGGTCGGGCGACCGTTTGCACAACGCCTATGGCTATGGTCTCTTTACCGGTGGTTTAGGGCTGCATTATGGCGCTGAGGAGTTGAGCGTTATGGTGACGCCGATCTCCGGGGGACAGACTCAGCGCCAGATCATGCTGATCCAGGATTTCGAGCCGACCGGTTTATCCTGCACACCCTCCTACGCCCTCAATCTCGCCGAGGCCGCCGAAGACATGAAGGTGGATTTGCGCAAATTGCCGCTCAAGGTCGGTATTTTCGGTGCCGAACCGTGGACCGAGGAGATGCGCTACGAACTGGAATCGCGGCTTGGCATTGACGCTATAGATATTTACGGTCTGTCCGAAGTGATCGGACCCGGCGTCGCCACGGAGTGCATTGAAGCCAAGAATGGCCTGCACGTTTTCGAGGATCATTTTTTGGTTGAAGCGGTCGATGTCGATACAGGCCAACCGATTCCTTATGGTGAGCCTGGCGAAATCGTCATCACTTCGCTCACTAAGGAAGCGTTTCCTGTGCTGCGCTATCGCACCCGCGATGTATCGATCCTGGATCCTGCGCCTTGCCGCTGTGGCCGTACCCATGTTCGCATGAAGCGGGTTACCGGCCGTACCGATGACATGCTGATCATTCGTGGCGTCAACGTCTTTCCATCGCAAGTTGAAGCGATTCTTATGCAAACGGAAACCCTGACCCCGTTCTATCAATTGGAAATCGTGCGGGAAGGTAATCTTGATTTATTGACGGTCAACGTCGAAGGCAGTCCGCCGCTGGTCGCACAAGGCCCGGTTGCTATGGAGCGCGTCGGTCATAAGGCTCAGAAAGATATTAAGGATTTCATCGGCGTGACGGCTCAAGTCGTGGTCAGGCGCACTGGCGAGTTACCCCGCTCTGAAGGTAAGGCCGTGCGCGTCATTGATCATCGTAAAAAACAAAAATAACGTTTCTTTTAACCTTGCTCTGGTTGCGCGCAATGCTGACAAAGCTATACTTTTCATGATGATTTAACCATGAAAACTGGAGTTTGCGCGCATGGCCGCTACGCAAAAATTTCGCACCATTACTGTTTCCAGCACCCTTGGTGAGGATGTCCTGTTATTCCGACGCATGAAGGCATGTGAACAGCTCAGCCGACCTTTCGATTTCTCCCTGGATCTCTATAGCGAGAACACGAACATCAAGTTTACTGATGTGTTGGGGCAGCCGATGGTGGTGTGGCTCAATTTATCCAGGGATGATCGGGTTCGTTACTTTCATGGTCTGGTAAGCCAGTTCCGTCAGCGGAGCAACCAAGGTAACTATGCGATCTATCAGGCGACGCTGCGGCCTTGGCTATGGTTTCTCAGTCGCACTGCTAACTGTCGAATTTACCAGCACCTATCGGTTCCAGAGATCGTCAAAGCGATTTTTCGGGAACATGGTTTCAACGATTTCCAGATTCGCCTGACCGAGCAGTACCTGCCGCGTGAGTACTGTGTGCAATGCCGGGAAACGACGCTGGATTTTGTAAACCGCCTCCTGGAAGAAGAAGGTATTTATTATTATTTCAAGCACGAGAAAGACCGACATATCCTGGTCTTGGCCGACTCACTAGCTGCACACGAGCCGTTTCCCGATTATGCGGAAGTGCCCTACCGACCGGCGGAGATGCGCGAGCGCCGCTACATCGAGCACATCACCGATTGGGAAATGACCCAGCAAGTGCAGCCTGGCGCCTATGCCCATACCGATTTTGATTTCAAAGTGCCGCGTAAAAACCTTTACCGGCGCTTGGGAATGTCGCGCCACCACGCACACGATCATTACGAAATCTATGACTATCCCGGCGATTACACCGAGTCGGGGCCAGGTCAAAGCTGCGCACGGATACGCCTGGAAGAATTGCGGGCGCAATACGAAAACGTTGAGGGGCGTAGTGATGCGCGTGGTCTGGCCACTGGACGGTTGTTCTCATTGGTTCAATTCCCGCGCGCCGACCAGAATCGCCAGTATCTTCTAACTTCGACCATCATTAAGCTGGATTCGGACGATTACGAATCGCGTCTGGAGGGTGAACCAACCGGTTTACTGTATGACTGTTACTTTAATGCAATGGATGCCAACGAACCCTACCGTCCACCGCGCGTAACGCCTAAAGCGTTAGTGCGTGGCCCGCAAACCGCAACAGTGGTGGGGCCGCAAGGCCAGGAGATTTGGACTGACCAGCATGGGCGGGTGAAATGCCAGTTCCATTGGGACCGCTACGGCGGCTCGGATGAAAATAGCTCCTGCTGGATACGGGTTTCCCAACCGTGGGCAGGTAAGAACTGGGGCGGGATTTCCATTCCACGCATCGGGCAGGAGATAGTTGTCGATTTTCTGGAAGGTGATCCAGATCGGCCGATTATTACCGGACGGGTTTACAACGGCGCTAATAAGCCACCTTATCCTCTGCCCGCTGGTGCAGTGATCAGCGGGATGAAGACTAATACCACTGGCAAAATCGGCTATCAGGCAGACACGCCGCCCGCGCGGGCGGCCTCGATTGGAGAAGAGGCAGGGTGCTACCGTTATTCGTTGGGTCATAATTTTACCAGCCTTCCTTATCGGTTGATTTGTGATACGCCACCTCTTTATACGCTGGGGACATCGGTAGCTAAGGCAACAGGGGGCGCTGGTGAGCAATCTTCTCAAAGCGGTTCAGATCAAGCTGGGCGATTTATCAATCCTGTGGGGCAAAGCTTTGAGCAAATGATTGCTAATGTTCGTAATCTGACTAAACCGCCGATTCAGAAAGACGGTAGTCCTGGTTATAACGAAATTTGTATGGATGACACCAAGGGTCAGGAGTTGATGCGACTACATGCCCAGTATGATCAGGATTCGACCGTTAATAATGATGAGCGCTCACAGGTGGGCAATGACCGAATACGTAGTGTCGGCAATAATGAAACGGCAAGTGTTGGCAATGATGCAACGCGCGTGGTCGGTAATAATTCCTCCGAGTCTATTGGCCAGAATAAAGTGATTACAGCAGGAACTTCAATTACGTTAAAGTGTGGAGCTTCTACTATCCACATGAATCAGGCTGGTGTGATTACTATTAGTGGCTCACTGATTACAGTACTGGGAACGGCAAGTATCAACGTAGCTGCTCCGATTACTAATATAGTCGGTGCAGGTGTGATGACGACGACTGGAGCAATAAACGTGGTCAGTGGCGTTACTACTCATGTACTTGGTGCTTCGCTTGGGAATTTTCAGGGGGGCAAGGCGGTACTATCTAGCAGTAGCGAAACTTTGGTCGTGGGACCAGTAGTCAAAATTAATAGTTAGCATGAACGCGGTTGGGGAGGTTTAGTATTATGGGAACCGAACATGAGATGATGTTAAAATTTGTTGGTGTTGAATTTCTCCCGCCCAATATGTTGTTCCTGAATGATTCTGCAACTGCACGAAAACTGCTTGAAGCGGCTCATTCCGGGCAGCTTGATTTGGCACAATTACCTCTTCCCACACTCCCGATCCGCCAGATTTTTGCAGACCAACAAGGCGATCATTACTTAGTTGTCCCCACCGATGGGGATTCGCCGGTGGCATTGCCTTATATCACCGGTTCAGAACTGAGTAATCTGACTGATACGAGTCAAGGTGGTTTCATGCCGGTCGAGCAGTTGATAAAGGCTTCTTCATCCGCCGCGCCATCCTCAAGCACTTCCCCTGATCCGGCGAAGCTGATCGGCCAATTGACCACGGAACTGGCGAAAAGCCTAGCGCAAGGTGAATCAGTCGGGGGAGCTGCGTTGGGTCAACTTCAGTCGCAGCTCGCCGGTTTGGTGCTGAGACAAGTACCGGAGCAGTTTCGTGGTATTGCGGGAGAAGCCATTAAAAAAGGCATGGAGAAAGCCCCACAACTTCTGAATGACCTGATGCGTAGTGATCCTGGTGGATCGATGAAAAATCTTCTGGGCGATCTAAATATGGGTAATGTAGCCAGTATGGCTGCTGGGAGCTTAGTAGATCAGGGATTTAGTGCATTAGCTGATACCTGGAAAGTAGATGATAACTCCAGCACTTTAGAGCATGTGGCACATCAATATGGTATGGAGGCTTTAGGAGAGGTCAAAGGATATGTAACTGAAAAATTAAAGGATTTTGTGAAAGAGGCTATGAAGGAGGGCTTAACATCAGCGACTGATAAGCTGAGTAATGGATTCGGCAATACTTTGGAAGATCTTGGTAAAAAATTTGACCTTTTCTTCAATGGAATGAAATCTAATGCAATTTTACCGGCGGCGTATATCACATCCAAGGATAATAAAGCAGATGTTGTAATTACTGGTTTTCCAACTGTTTTTGTGGATGGACAGCCGATTTCACGAATTACCGATTTACTAGATCCCTCCAAAAAAATCATTCTTGAGGGAGCGGCGACAGTGTTAGCAGGCGGCCTACCTGTAGGTCGGGTGACGAGCGATACTGCAATACCAAGTGACTTAGTGGATGGAGCAAAAACTGTTTTAATTGGTGGGCCTTCAGTAAGAATTGCATCGCCGATTACACTGAAAAGTAGGCTTGGACAACCTGGCACGCTACCTCAGAAACCACAACCACCGGAGGAGCTACCTCAGAAACCACAACCACCGGAGGAGCTACCTCAGAAACCACAACCACCGGAGGAGCTACCTCAGAAACCACAACCACCTTACGAGAAAGGTATTGCGGAAGCTGGCAGACAAATCCATGAGCATGCAAAAAATAAAATTAAAGAAGAAAATAAAATTAAAAATGAGTATGAATTAGCTAAAAAAAACCACAACAAGGCAACAGAAGAATTAGAATCCAAGGCAAAAAAATTAATTGATCTAAAGGACTCTCTCAAAGAAACTACAAACAAAGCTAAGGGATTAGCACATAGCGCCCAAAGTCATGTAGATCATCTGGAAGCAATGAATGAGTCAGCAAAAGCAACTGATTTGAATACAACAATAGCTAAACAAGAAATTATTGTAGAAAAAGCTAAGAAAATTTCTAATGTAGCAGATGATAATCTCTCTAGAACAAGTAAGAAGCTTGATGATGTTGGGTCAATAAGCAATATCAAGATAACTGGTAAATTAGGGAAGATTGTTGGGGTGGGTGGGAAAGGTGTAGGTGTGGTTTCTGATATCATAGAAACTTATGATGGCATTCAGAAGATTAGAAAAGATGGAGAAGAAGGCAATTATAGAGATGTGGTTATAGATGGAGGTAAGACAATTGGTGGTCTTGTAGGTGGGGCAGCTGGCGCAGCGACCGGAGCGGCAGCGGGTACTTTAATATGCCCGGTTATCGGCACTGCCGCTGGAGCAGTAATTGGTGCTTTCGTTGGAGCATGGGGTTTCAGCATATTAGGAAGAGAGATAGGCGCTGCTGCCGGTGATGCCATTGCAGATAGCCAAGGATATGAGAACAAATCTGGTGAAAACCCTGAAACATGGAATGACAGTTTAAAAAAACTGTTCTAGATTCTTTGAGAAGAAATGGAATCAATAGGCTAAAATTTTATGAAAAAATTACATTAGAAAATTCACTTAGAATGGATGAAGTAAAAGAATCTTGGAAAAAGCGCCAAACTGGTATCAAAGCCCCTTATTTTTCCTTATATAAGTTAGTTGTCTGGGATAGCCAGCTTAATCAGCAGCTAAGCAATTTTTATCGCAGTAACCAAACTTGGGCTTTGCTAGAGAATTACTTCAGCAACTCCGAGTACCAACTGCACGACCTCTTCCCCGCCGCCTCCCTCGCCTTTAGCGCAATTGCTCCGCCCGACTGGCGCGACTTCCTACTTGAACTGATCGAAACCGACGAACAACAAATTACCGCATTGATTGAAGCCTTGGGCTGGTTACCACTCGACAACAGCAAAGACCATCTCCTGCAACTTCTCGAAGCCGACAACCCACTCCACCAACGCATCGCCATCGCTGCTTGCACCCTGCACCGCTCCGATGTTGGCGACTACCTGACTAACGCTCTGCAAAGCGACGACCCCGAACTGCGCACCTGCGCCCTCAAAGCCGCCGGAGAACTGGGCCGCTTCGACCTACTTCCCGCTCTATGCGAACACCTCACCGCAGAGTCAGCCGACTGGCGCTTCTGGGCTGCATGGTCGGCTGCCCGGATGGGAGAGCGCCAAAAAACACCAGAAATTCTCCAAACCTTTACCCTCACCGATAACCCCTTCCGCCACCACGCCCTAACCCTCCTCCCGCGCATCCTCACCTCAACTCAGCGGCAACACTGGCTGGAAACTATCAAGCAAAAAGCCGTCCATCCACGTGACGCTATCACCAGTATCGGCGCGGCGGGTGATCCCGACCAAATACCCTGGCTGATCGCCCAAATGGATCAACCCGAACTAGCGCGGGCGGCGGGGGAAGCCTTCACCCTCATCACTGGTCTCGACCTCCCTGAACATCACTTGGCCCAGCCGCCAGAACCCAACACCAACTCCAAAGACCCCATGCGCGGCCTACCCTGGCCCAACCCGAAAGCGATTACTGAGTGGTGGCAAAATAACGCAAACCACTTCCAGCGCGAAACCCGCTACCTCCTCGGCCACCCGATTACCCCCGATCACTGCCTGCAGGTTCTAGTCAACGGCTATCAGCGTCAGCGGGCCGCCGCCGCCCTGGAGCTGGCGCTCATCCAGACCGGAATGCCACTGTTCGCCGTCCACGCCCCCGCCGCTGAACAACAAGAACTACTCAACGTCCGCGACACCCTGCAAACCTGCGTCGAAAGCGCCGCCTGCCTATGGCAGCAGCGGGACTGCACTGTCCACGCTCCTATGACCACTCTCCCGGAGTTGACTGAAATCGACAGTCAGATCGAGCAGCAGCTCACCCTGCTGCGCGAAGCGGGCGACCTCGGTTGGCAATGCTGCTGGGAAAGTCTCAACGCCAACCGACAGCCGGGTTCCGTATTCACGGCTGCTGCAACTGCCGTTAGTCATCCCAACGATGCACCATTCGAGTGTCTGACCGATTACGTTAACACCAACCCAGATGCTGCCCGCGAACTCATCGCCGCCCTCGGCTGGGTCTCTCCTGACCACCTGCGCGGGCGCGTCCAAAATCTGCTAACAGCCGCTTCTCCTGTGCTGCGCTACATCGGCATCACTGTTTGCGGTCTTCATCAAGTCGATCCCGGCCACCATCTGGAGGCAATACTCAAAGATACCGACTTGCGCCTACGCGCCCGCGCCTTGCGAGTGGTCGGTGAATTACGACTGCAACACCATTTACCGGTCTTACAACAACATCTGCATCATCCCAATGAAACGTGGCGGTTCTGGGCGGCGTGGTCGGCCGGACTACTGGGCGATAGCAACGGCTTGGAAGAATTACAAAGTCTCATCGAGTACAACACATACAACACAGAACCGGCTGCCCAACAACAGGCAATGGCTTTACTGGTCCATTCCATGGAACTGGAACCGGCCCGAATATGGATTCGTCAACTGCTGGTGGATGAGCAACTGACCCCATTGGTGATTTATGGCCTGGGAGTCTTGGGTGAGATCACCGCTGTTCCCTGGTTGATGCACCGCATGAGAGAACCAGACGAACACGCCGACCTGGCCGGAGTAGCGTTTGGCCTGATTACCGGGGTTGATCTGGTCAAGGAGAATCTCGTATCCACCGCCCGCTCGTCAGGCAATGAGAGTCAGCCTGAGCACCTATCTTTACCCCATCCTGATGCCGATGCAGTGGAGCGCTGGTGGAATCAACAGCGCCACCGTTTTAAACAAGGGCGCTGTTATTTGATGGGTTTTCCAATTAGCCAAGACGTATGCTGGCAGGTGCTGGTTCACGGTTGGCAAGGCCAGCGTGCGGTTGCTGCAAGCTATCTCGCGCTGGCGGAAGTGGAAACCGCACTTTTTCCTGTTGAAGCACCCGCCTTCCGCCAGTGGGAATGGCTTAGCGCGCCTAATATCGTGATTCAGACCGATGACGACGCAAACAGTACCCAGCCCCAACAGGTCAGGAGACAGGCAGGCGCAAAAAGCAGTCTGGGATCACTCATTGACCCTATTTTAGATACCCCGGTACCCTCAGAACTGCCGCAGGAACAGGATTATTCCCATGCAGCCGCTCGCAGCGCACTCGCCGAGATGACCCAACCGCTCAGCCGAGGTTGTTTATTTCGCCGCAAAGCATTATCGGTGGCCACTGCGGGTAAGCCTAATCAAGACTTGTTACACGAAGATGAGCCGACCATCGCTCCACCGGATCCAACTACCGCAGCAATTCTAAACGCGCGAAACCTCCTCGCAGGCTGCCAAACTTCGTCCGATGACGAGGTGCGATCAAGGGCACCAAGCGAAATAACGAGTCAATTTAGGTCCGTAATGATTCTATCGCCAATGGATGGTGAGCAGTACATTGAAATAATTGCCGATCTCTGGCGTAAACGTCATATCTTGGCTGCGTCTCGCTATTCTCTATTCAGCGAAATCTGCGAAACGGATCGCTATATCCGACCTTATCTTGATTATCTGCCAGAGGTTGAGGATGGCCTTTGGCGAAAAGTAGAGTATCTGCTGGCCGGAAATACCAAAGCCGGGCATCTCTTTGCAGCATCATTTATCGCCTTGCAGGATGAGCGAATTTTCAGGCTACGCAAGGTTGTTAATACCACGCTTGCCAAAACCAGGATCGAGAGCGGTTTCTTGTCGGTATTTAGCTGGCTACCGCCTACTTTGGCAAAGCAAAAAATCCAATTGCTCCTCAACTCAAAATTCGTGCGCTGGCGGCGTTTGGGTATCCTGGCAGCGATGATCAACCCCATCGATTGCGCCAACTTTCTGGAAAAATTGGCTCATGATCCTGACAGTCATATCTGTTCACTCGCGCTAAAAGCAATTGGCAAATTAGGCTACAGCGATCTAAAACCGCTTTTGCTCGAATATTTGAACTCAACTGATCGAGAGCAGCAGTTTTGGGCAGCATGGTCTGCAGTCTTACTGGCAGATCGCCAAGATGCCCTGGAAACCCTGAAGAGTTTTGTTTTGGCCCCAGCGCCACAACAGCAGAAAGCTCTAGCGCTGGTTCTTCGCGTCGCTGCGCATCCTCATCTTGAGCATTGGCTAAGGGTTGTGGTGCACCATAATCCTCACCTGTACTCCACAATTATCAATACCGGCGTCTGTAACCGTATATCCTGGATTCCTTGGTTGATCAAATTGATGCAGAATCCGAAACATGCCAGCTACGCGGGCGAAACGTTCACGCTCTTTACCGGAGTGGACCTGATTGAGGCAGGACTATCGCGTCCAAAAGTACCAAATTCGAAAGATAAACAATTACTTGACGCTGTGGAACCTGCTCAAATGCTGTTACCCGACGCTCGCCTGGTTCACGATTGGTGGTTAGCTCATCAAAACCAGTATCGACAAGATACCCGCTATTTTTTTGGCCGTGAGATCAGCCTTGATAACTGTGTGCGGATACTAAACGCTGGTCGTCAATATCAACGCGCGATGGCGGCTTTGGAACTCAGTCTTTTGAAAGCCGAATTTCCGTTACTGGAAACGCAAGCCGCAAGCCACCAACAACAAGTGTGGATTGAACAGTTCAGATAGTCTGTGACTACTTCCAATGAAAGCGATCTTATTGGCACCAACACACAGGAAATTTTGAGGCAGCCCCCTATTGATCCGTACTCTGCTGTTAATCCTCTTTTTGATAAGCGGCTACTTTTTGCTCCGCCGCTGGCGACGTTCGCCCCGGGACCAGCGCTGGCTACGCCTGCTGGCCAGGTTCAGTCGAAGCTTATGGGCTGGAGTGCCTGCAACCACGGTCACCCCCGACTCTATGAGTCGGGAGGAAGCCTATGCTGTCCTTGGTTTACCAGCAGGCGCAACCCGGGATGAAATCCAACTAGCCTATCGCCGCCTGATCCAGCGCGTGCATCCTGATCAAGGCGGTAGCGCGGATCTGGCGGCTCGTTTGAACCGAGCGCGTGATGTGTTGCTAGGCTAGTTTGTTTACCGAGTAGAAGAAGATGGTATAAAGAGGCAGGTACGTCTAGCTTAGCCCATGACGCTCCGCCAGAGCTTGCCGTTTTTCATAGCACTCGCGCGCTGCGACAACATCATCCAGAAACCAGCCTAACTCGCTCAGCAACATCGCCTGCGGCCCATCGACCAGGGCTTTGGTCGGTGCTGGGTGAAAATCGACCAACACCAGGTTCGCTCCTGCCACGACGCCTTGAGCTGTGGCGTGCATCAAGTCATAAACGCCATCCGGTGCCCGTTCCCGCGAGCCGACCGAGTGCGACGGGTCGATACAAACCGGCATTCGGGTCAATCGCTTGAGGACTGGTACATGGCTGAAATCCACCAGATTACGGTGTGGATCGCCCATATTGGTCTTCACCCCGCGCAGACAGAACACCACTTTGGAATTGCCTTCACTGGCCAAATATTCCGCAGCGTTCAACGATTCGTTCAGCGTGATGCCAAATCCCCTTTTTAATAACACCGGAAATTCCTGTTGACGACCAACTGCTTTCAATAGCTCAAAATTCTGCGTATTGCGGGTGCCGATTTGCAGCATTACTCCGGTGGGCCGACCGGTCTGTTCCAGACATTCGTGAATTTCTTCAACATGGCTTTCATGGGTCACCTCCATGGCGATAACCCTGATCCCGTAGCGGCCTGCCAATTCAAATACATAAGGTAGACAGGTTTTGCCATGACCTTGAAATGAATAAGGATTGGTGCGCGGCTTGTAAGCGCCCATCCGGGTACAGACCTGGCCATGCTCACGCAAAGCCTTAAGCATCAATTCCACATGTTCGGGGGTATCGACCGCGCATAAACCGGCCAGTACATTCAAATTATCCTGGCTAAACACCACGCCGTTGTAATCGAAGCCGCTGATGCGCTGCCCGTCTCGATGGCGTCCGAGAATGCGGTATTCTTCCGAGATGCGCACCACGCGCTCCACACCCGGTAAAGCGCTGATCTCTTCAACAGAGAGCGTTTTGGTGTCACCGATCAGGTAAATCTCGGTTAACGCCTGTTGCGCCCCTTCAACCTTGTGGATGCGGGTGCTGATCCCTGGTAAGCGCGATAAATAGGCAAGCGCGTGCTGGTACTCTTGGGAATGATCGGTAATATTGGAATCCAAAATGACAATCATGGCCTTACTCGTTCCCGGACGTGAAAGTGAAAGCGACGCACAGTTGACCGTTGCGCCGGTTTTTCAAAGGAGCGCCATACTATCATTCTCTGTGCGGGAAACCAGCCTGCCAAAGGCAGGCTGCAGTTTATGAGCAAGCTTTTCGCGCCTGGTCTACGCGCCGAACTCGCCGCATTTCTGCGCATCGGTGGCCCCCTCATTGCAGCGCAGATGGCGCAGATGGCGATGGGCTTTTTCGATACGCTGATGGTAGGCCAGGTGGGGCCGGTCGAATTAGCAGCCGTCGCTATCGGCACGGGTTTGTGGCATACCCTGTTCTTATTTGCCCTGGGCATCCTCATGGCGCTTAGCCCATCAGTCGCCCATTTACAGGGCGCAGGTCACATCGACCGCATTGCGCCCCTGGTCCATCAAGCGCTCTGGCTCGCGCTCTGGTTAGGGATAGGGTGTTTCATGGCTTTACGCCATTTGCAGCCATTGCTGAGCGGCTTGGGGGTTGAACCGGCCATCATCCCCATCGCAGGCGACTATCTGCGCGCGCTGTCATGGGGCATGTTTCCAGTATTCTTGTTTATGGCGCTGCGCCTATTCAGCGAAGGGATTGCCAGAACCCGTCCTATCCTGCTGGTGAGCGTGCTGGCGCTGGTTGTCAATATCGTTGCCAATTACGCGCTGATTTTCGGCCATTGGGGCTTTCCGGCCTGGGGTGCGTTGGGTTGCGGTGCCGCGACGGCTATCGGGATGTGGGCCGGGCTGGCTGCGATGTTGGGCATCTTATGGGTTGATGATCGGTATCGACTTTACGCCCTGTTTCAGCGTTGGTATTGGCCGAACTGGCGCGAGGTACGGCCCTTGCTGCTCTTGGGATTGCCGATTGGCATCGGTTTATTCCTGGAAACCGGCGTTTTTGCTGCAGTGGCTTTGTTGCTGGGGACGATTGGCGCTACCGCCGCCGCTGCTCATCAGGTCGCTCTAAACGTTGCCGCCATGACCTTTATGGTGCCTTTAGGCTTGAGCATGGCGACTACGGTGCGGGTCAGCCAGGCTCTAGGCCGTAACGACCCCCGCGCCGCGCGTTTCAGCGGTTTGACCGGCATCGGCCTATGCGGTTTTTTTATGGCGCTGATGGCGGTCGTGATCGCCTTGGCCCGCCACGAGATTGCCGGTTGGTATACGCGCGATGCGGCGGTAGTCGCCCTGGCGGCGAGCCTGCTGCAATTGGCGGCGTTATTTCAGATATCCGATGGCTTGCAAGTCGGCGCTTTAGGCGCGCTGCGCGGCTTGAAGGATACCCGCTTGCCCATGCTGATCATCGTCATTGCTTATTGGGTGCTGGCTTTTCCTCTGGGCTGGCTGCTTGGAATCCGCTGGCAGTTAGGGCCGGTAGGACCCTGGATCGGCTTGATCGTGGGTTTATCTTCAGCAGCACTACTCTTGAATCTACGGTTTTGGCGGCTTAGCGCCCGTCTGGAACGATATGCTCTAAGCCAGCCAAATACGGTTTGAGCGCTTCGGGAACCCGAATTCGACCGCGTTCATCCTGATAATTTTCCATCACCGCGACTAATGTACGCCCCACTGCCAGTCCGGAACCATTCAGGGTGTGGGCCAATTCCGGTTTGCCCGTAGCCGGATTGCGCCAGCGCGCTTGTAAGCGGCGCGCCTGAAAATCTCCGAAGTTGCTACACGAAGAAATTTCCCGGTATTTCTGCTGACCGGGCAACCAGACTTCAAGATCATAGGTTTTTGCCGAGGAAAACCCCAAGTCGCCCGCACACAGCGCGACCACCCGATAAGGCAATTCAAGCCGTTGCAAAACTTTTTCTGCATGGCTGGTCAGTTCCTCCAGCGCTGCATCAGAGTCTGCTGGCCGCACGATTTGCACCAGCTCTACCTTTTCGAATTGATGTTGGCGAATCATCCCACGGACATCCTTGCCATAAGAGCCTGCTTCACTACGAAAGCACGGCGTGTGCGCCACATACCGCAGCGGCAACCGTTCGTTTTCGATAATGGCGTTGCGCACCAGGTTAGTGACTGGTACCTCGGCGGTGGGAATCAGGTAGTAATTCGCCTCTGCGCCGACCTTGAATAGATCGGCCTCGAATTTGGGCAGTTGACCGGTGCCGCGTAGGCTATCAGCGTTCACCATATAGGGTACGTAGACTTCGCGGTAACCGTGTTCCTGAGTATGCAAATCAAGCATGAATTGCGTCAAGGCACGGTGCAAACGCGCGAGTTGCCCTTGGATCACCACGAAACGGGCACCGGTCAGCTGAGCAGCCAATTCAAAATCCAAACCGCCTTCCGCCCCCAGATCGACGTGATCGCGGGCGATAAACTCAAGCCGCTGGGGTTGGCCCCAACGACGAATTTCAGCGTTGTCGGCCTCGCTGACGCCATCGGGAACGCTGGTATGCGGCAAGTTTGGAATACCTAGCTGTAGCATGCTGAGCTGGGCTTGCACGATTTCCAGGGCGCTTTCAGCTTGCTTAAGTTTGTCACCCAAAGAAGCGACTTCATCAAGCAGGGGTTGAACTGCCTGACCGGCAGCTTTGGCTTGCCCGATGGCTTTAGAGCGAGTGTTGCGGGTGTTTTGCAGCTCTTGCGCGCGAATCTGTAAGGCTTTCCGCTGCCCTTCCAGGTCACTGATTAATCCAGTATCTAACCGGTAACCACGCCGGGCCAGTACGGTGGCGGTCTGTTCTAATTCGCCTCGCAGCAATTTCGGGTCCAACATGGGGGATCTTCTCGGTCTGGTGGCAATGTGGCAGGTGGCGGATTATAGCGGATAGCAAGGGTTCGGCTAGAAGATGATGATATAAATAGGTTTGAATAATCAGGCGACCCGCAGGCCGCCTGATTTAAAGCAACCGAGCTAAATTAATTAGATCTCACGTGTCCAGATGGAGGCCATCGCCGGGCCGGTGCCGACGCACAGCGACGCGCCGCCAGTGGTCTTGCCCTGCCGCTCCAGTTCGTAATACAGGCTGACAATGATCCGCAGCCCCGTCGAACCCACCGGATGGCCCAGCGCGATCCCGGAACCATTGAAGTTACAATTATCAGTGGTCAGGCTCATTCCGTGATCTTCCTTCAGCATCCGGCCAACACCCAACCACTGCGCAGCAAACGCCTCATTGACTTCCCAATAGTCGATGTCTGCGAACTTCATATTCCCTTGCTGTAATGCCTTGGGAATCGCAATTGCCGGGCCAAGGCCCATGATGACAGGATCGATACCCGCGTTGCAGATGCTCACCAGTTTCATCAACGGCTTGATACCCATGGCCTTGGCCTTGTCCAGAGACATGACCACCACCGCACTGGCACCGTCGTTAATGCTGGAGGCATTAGCAGCAGTCACCACCCCGTCTTTCTTGAACGGCGTCGGCAACTTGGCCATCTTGTCCAGGCTGGCGTCAGGAATGAAGTTTTCGTCATTTTCAAAGAAGGTCGAGCCTTTCTTGGACTTCATTTCCACCGGGACGATTTCACGCTTGAAAACGCCATCCGCAGTCGATTTAGTGCAGCGGGTGTGGCTGATCAGCGCCAGTTCATCGCATTCCTGCCGGGTGATTCCGTACTTGACGGCGACATTTTCCGCCGTGATCGCCATGTGGCCGTTCGCCAGTTCGTCAAACAGGCCATCATGGATCATGCTGTCTTCGACTTTACCCTCTCCCATCCGATAGCCCATACGGCCCTTGGGCAGCATGTAGGGGGCGTTGGTCATACTCTCGACGCCGACGACCAGGCCAATTTCGGTCTGACCCAGCATGATATTGTGGCAGGCGATCTCCAGCGCGCGCATTCCGGAAGTGCAATTCTGGTTGACAGACACAGCGCTACTGCGATGCGGCAACCCAACGCGCATACTGACCTGACGGGCCGGCAATGAACCCTGCATTCCGGTATAAAGCTGCCCCATGCAAATTTCGTCAATCTGGTCGGCAGGCACTCCAGACCGTTCGATGGCGCCCTTGGCGGCCGTTATCGCCAGCTCACGCGCCGACACATCCTTCAGAGTGCCCATGAATTTGCCAATCGCCGTCCGGGCGCCGCTAACAATTACGACTTCTTTGAGTGCCATCAGTTACTCCTCAATCGATTTATGTGGTTTAGTTTGACTCGATCCGTCCCGGATCCTGTGACCGGAGTTCCTTATTAATGCTCCGCAGACCGTCCTGGCTAGCGTCGCATGGGCGTGTTTGCAAAGTAAAGCCTATCTTTAGGGTATGTCAATTATTCTTCCCGCATTTCAAGAGGGCTCGCGTTAATGGGGCGCTTACTCCAGCCTGGAATCGTGAGCGGAGCCTGTTAATAGATGATGGTATAATATGATGATGAATGAGATTGTCGCCAGTGGCTACCTTCGCGGGTTTATCAAATAAAACTGCATAGTGTTGAATCGTGATTTCCGGTATGTTGGAACGCTCCAGGTTCAAGCGGCGGAGTAACGCTGTGTTGCATCACGAATTTCAAGCGGATAAGGACCACTTGGCAAACCCGGCGACGCCATCCCTCATCGATAATGCACTATTTGCCGCCTTGGTCACTGAGCGTGCCGCTAAGCTGCTATGGCTCGCTCGCCTGCTGGCGGAACACAGTCCCCAACCGATCTCGCTCTCTCGTCCCCTGATTGCCGATTTACTGTCTCAGTCGCTGCAAACCGAAGAATTGCTGGATTCCTACGGGGCGCGCAATAACCACCATTGGCATCGTTTCCGGTCTCTGGTGGCTGCCATCAAGCTGTTTGCCGATGTGACTTATGAGCTATTGCATATTCACCATAGCCTACCGGCCTACCGGCTCTTAGCGATTGACCGCGATTTTCCCGGAGCCACCGCGCGTTGCCTTAAGATCACCCACAAAGTGTTGGTTCGAACGGCAAAGTGGCTACTGGCTCATGCGATCGATCTGGGATTTGCGATTCCCGCCATGGCCTGTTGGACGGAGAACTATATCGAGCGCCTGCCCCCTGGTCGCCTACCCCACGACCGCTCAGCCCGTAGAATCGAAAGCGCAGCGGAAACCGCCACCCATCTTGCGACGGCTTATCTTAATCTGGCGGCCAAAAGTGAGTTGCTGACCACCGTCGAGAAGGTCCAACCCAAAGATTACCCGACCTGTTTCCCCGACCCGATCAGCGAAGATAATCTTCGCTATTTAAAAGTGGGCTTTCACTGCCTGCAATCTCTTTACGACACCTATGTCTCGGAAACTGAAATCGAATCTCTGGACGATGATCTGCCGACTCTGCGCGGCCACATCAGCATCGTCTTTCGTCTATTGGAAATCGCAACCTACCTGGTTCATTACTACGAGCGGCATCTGAACCCGCACACCGCAGACTCGACGCTGCGGCGCAAACCGGTTATCGCCCCTAAGACGCTGTTGTCGATCCTGATGAGTTATGCCATCGCTTTTGCTGGGCAATACCTTTCGTATGGTCGCTGTCTTTGCCATACCATGCTCAAGCGTTATGCAGAAATCGGTCGGATTGAAGTGCCTGTTCCCTCCTATCGAGGGTTTCATGTTCGCCCCTCAACCCTGGTTGCCCGCATCGTGCAGCACTATGGAAGTGAGGTCAGCATGGAGTTGGATGGCCAGGCCTACGATGCCGGAACGCCAATGGACATTTTTCGAGCCAACGAGAAAATTAACGCGCATAAACGGCGTTGGTTGGTGGCAGAAATCGCCAGTCTGCCGCTGTCACAAAAGACGCTTAGTGAAGGCGAGGTCCGCGCGGCGCTGCTCGACATCATCGTCCGCCTGGCCGAGCAAAGTAAGCTGGTCGTTTACCAGCAACCCCTGCAACTCGCCGAGGAGTTCAGCCAGGACGGACTCCTGCTTGAAACCGTGGTCAAGGAAATCGCCAGGTTACAGGCTACCGGCCAGGTGGACACCAAAACGGAACTGACCATCGCCTTCGTCGGCGACAAGCGTGTCTTGAACGATCTCCAACTGCTGGCTCACTCTGGCTATGGCGAAGATTACTTCGGTAATAACATTGCCCTGCCGAAGGAACTCGCCTACCTACGCCGATAGCGCTCGGTGCAATGCCGACGCCCTAGTCTCTGTACGGCCCTATAACCGGATTCCTTCAAGCTAGCGATAGCGCCGCCGCTGGCTTTGGCGATCCAATTCTCGCAACCGTTCCAGCTTCTCGCCGATGCGCCCTTCCAACCCGTTGGCGGTTGGCCGGTAGTAGCAGGCTTTGCGCAGCGTTTCGGGAAAGTAGCATTCGCCTGCCGCGTAGGCGCTCGGCTCATCGTGAGGATAACGGTAGTCGGCACCCTGTCCCAGCTCACGGGCTAATGGCGTCGGTGCGTTACGCAAATGACTTGGCGTCTCCAAACTGCCATATTGCTCTACATCGTGCCGCGCGGCGGCGAAAGCGCTATAAACCGTGTTGCTCTTGGGGGCCACCGCTAGATAGACCACCGCCTGAGCGATAGCCAGTTCACCTTCTGGACTACCCATCCGTTCCTGCGCTTGCCAGGCGTTCAAGGCTAGTTGTAAAGCACGCGGGTCAGCGTTGCCGATGTCTTCGCTGGCGATTCGAGTAACACGGCGGGCGATGTAAAGGGGATCGCAGCCACCATCGAGCATCCGGGCGAGCCAATAAAGCGCTGCATCTGGGCTGCTGCCGCGCACCGCCTTATGCAAGGCCGAGATCTGATCGTAGAAGCTATCGCCGCCTCGGTCGAAGCGCCGTCCTGCGCCATCGCTCATGACCTCGGTTAACGCAGTCTCCAGCGTGGTGTCTCGCGCCTGGGCCAGCTCCGCTGCTAGTTCGAGCCAAATCAAGGCGCGCCGGGCGTCGCCATCGGCGGCGTGGGCTAACTGAGTCTTTAGCCTTTCCGGCAGCGGCCAGCGGTCTGCCAAGCCCTGTTGCGGATCGCGCAACGCCCGCTCGATCACCTGGGCAATGGCGGCAACATTCAAACTGCTTAGCGCGTAAACCCGCACCCGCGACAGCAACGCGTTGGTGAGGGCAAACCCCGGATTTTCGGTGGTCGCTCCAATAAAGGTTAGCGTGCCGTCCTCGACATAGGGCAGAAAGGCGTCCTGTTGGGCCTTGTTAAAACGGTGCGCCTCATCGATAAACAGCACCGTGCGTCGTTGTTCAGTACGCCAAAGCGCCTGCGCTCGCTCCACCGCGATCCGGACTTCCCGCACGCCAGCCATCACCGCCGAGAGGCGGATAAATTCAGCCTGACAAGCGCTAGCAAACAACTCCGCCAACGTTGTTTTGCCAACGCCAGGCGGCCCCCACAACACCATAGAATGCGGTTGACCCCGTTCGATAGCCACCCGCAACGGTTTACCCGGTGCCAGCAGGTGATCCTGGCCGACAAATTCATCCAGGCGGCGCGGCCGTAAGCGGTCGGCTAGCGGCCGCAGCGCATCGGCACTGTCTCCCTTATCCGGCATCGCCGACCACATCCACGCCAGGCGGCGGGGTAAATTTCAACAGCGCCGGATCAAGCGGTGGATTGCGCTCCAGTTTCTGAAAATCCAGTCGCGTGCGCTGGCCAAAACCATCTTCCATCTCCAGGCTGACCAGCAGCTCGCCCTTAAAACCGACCCGTAGCAACCGAAATTCCGGTTGCGCTTGCTTGGGCGTCAGGTCATACCAGGTCAGTCCTTCGGCCTCATGCGCAGGGCTGACGTTAAATGTCTCATCAAGCGGTGCCTCACCCGTCAGCAACGCCAGCGGCGTGGAACTCAACGCTTTATCCAGTTTGCGCACCGTCACTTGCGCCAAGCCCACGTCATAGGCCCATAACCGAACGCCATCGGCCACGATGATCTGTTCAGCGGGCGCACGATAATCCCAGCGAAACTTGCCAGGCTTTTGCATCAACATCCGGCCACTGGCGCTTTGCATCACCCGCGCTCGGTCATCATAGACTCGCTGGCTAAAATCGGCACGCAGCGATTGTAGATCCTGGAAGTAGCGCTGTACCGGCGACGAGGCCGCCCAAACCGGCGACAACCACAGTAAGCCCAGCACCAGCAAGAAGTATTGGCGGATCAAGAGATGCTCCCAGAGTTAGAGTTACCCAACATAGACCACACCGCGCCGAGTCGTTCCATCACCACAACACGGATCAATGCCAAGGGCGTTAGTTGGCCTCTTCCAGCCATTTTTGCGCCGCCGCCGCCGCCGCCCGCACCCGCTCTGGGGCCGTCCCACCCAACACGTTGCGAGCCGCCACCGAGCCTTGCAAAGACAAAACGTCAAACACATCGTTCTCAAGCAGCGGTGAAAATTGCTGCAATTCCATGAGGCTCATTTCGGCGAGATCGCGGCCCGTTTCCACCCCCAGCCGCACTGCCTTACCCACCACCTCATGCGCATCGCGAAACGGCAATCCCTTGCGCACCAGATAATCGGCCAGATCGGTTGCGGTGGCAAAGCCGCGCCGCGCCGCTTGCAGCATGATTTCACGCTTGGGCCGTAGCGCTGGCGTCATGTCGGCAAACGCGCGCAAACAGCCCAGCACGGTATCCACCGTATCAAACAGCGGCTCTTTGTCTTCCTGGTTATCTTTGTTGTAAGCCAGCGGCTGGCTTTTCATCAGAGTCAGCAAGGCAATCAAATGTCCGTTAACCCGTCCAACCTTGCCACGCACCAATTCGGGTACATCCGGGTTTTTCTTCTGCGGCATGATCGACGAGCCAGTACAAAACCGATCCGGTAGCTCGATAAAATCAAATTGCGCCGAAGACCATAACACCAGTTCCTCAGCCATTCGTGATAGGTGCGTCAGCAGAATCGCCGCGACAGCAGCAAACTCGATAGCGAAATCGCGATCACTGACCGCATCCAGCGAATTGGCAGTGGGCGCAGCAAAGCCTAACAACTGCGCGGTGTAATCCCGATCCAACGGATAGCTGGTTCCCGCCAGCGCCGCTGCCCCCAACGGCATGATATTGACTCGCTTACGGCAATCAGCCAGGCGCTCGCCATCGCGCTTAAGCATCTCAAACCAAGCCAGCAGATGATGGCCAAAAGTAACCGGCTGCGCGACTTGCAGGTGGGTGAAACCGGGCATGATAGTGGCCGCCTCCTGGGCCGCTAATATCACCAGGCCGCTTTGCAAGCGTTTGAGTTCCACCTGGATGGCATCAATGGCATCGCGTAGATAAAGGCGAATATCGGTGGCGACCTGATCATTGCGAGAACGGCCCGTGTGTAAGCGCTTGCCAGCAGCGCCGATTCGTTCGGTCAGCCGCACCTCGATATTCATGTGGACATCTTCCAGCGCCACTGACCACGCAAAGTCGCCGCGCTCGATTTCGTCGCGAATCTCTTCTAAACCAGCAATAATCGCCGCACAATCCGCCTCGCTCAGCACGCCGATCCGCGTGAGCATCCGGGCATGGGCGATAGAGCCTGCAATATCCTGTCGGTACATGCGCCGGTCGAACGCAACCGAGGCGGTAAATGCGGCGACGAAGGCGTCGGTGCTTTCAGTAAAGCGCCCACCCCAGCTCTTATTGGTTTGCTTATCGCTCATAAGATATTCTTCGGATCATCGTGAAAATTTAAGGATCACATAGCTTAGCAAAACCATGGATTCCGATACCCTCCGCATCGCCACTCGCAAAAGCGCCCTTGCCCTTTGGCAAGCCGAACATGTCGCTAAACGTCTACGGCAGGCTCACCCCGGACTGCGCGTCGAATTACTTGGTATGGTTACGCGCGGTGATCGTATTCTGGACAGCCCCCTTGCCAAAATCGGCGGCAAGGGTTTGTTCGTTAAGGAATTGGAGGAAGGTTTGCTGGAAGGTCGCGCCGATTTAGCCGTTCATTCCATGAAAGATGTGCCGATGGCCTTTCCCGATGGCTTGGGATTGGCGGCTATTTTAGCGCGTGAGGACCCACGGGACGCTTTTGTTGCCAATCGCTATGCCAATCCCGACGCTTTGCCCGCCAATGCGCGGGTCGGTACCTCCAGTCTACGCCGACAATGCCAACTGGCGGCCCGTTATCCCCAGTGGCGTATCGTCAGCTTGCGCGGTAACGTCAACAGCCGGTTGGCAAAACTGGATGCCGGGGAATTCGATGCGATCATTTTGGCTGCCGCTGGTCTGCAACGGTTGGGGCTGGCCGAGCGCATCGCCCAGATTTTAGAACCGGAATTCAGCCTCCCCGCCATCGGCCAGGGGGCTATCGGCGTGGAATGCCGCACGCACGATAGCCGCGTTCAGCAACTGATCAGCGTGCTTGACGATCCGTCTACCCGGCTACGCTTAACCGCAGAACGGGCGTTTAATGCCCACCTGCAAGGCGGTTGTCAGGTTCCCATTGCCGGTTATGCGATTTTGGAAGGCGACGAGCTGTGGCTGCGCGGTCTGGTTGGCGCACCTGATGGTGCCCAAATCATCGCCGGTGAGGTGCGAGGTCCCGCTACGGCGGCGTCCGCTTTAGGGATAACGCTGGCGGACGAGTTGCTAGGTCGTGGTGCCGATGCGATTTTGCAGCGGGTTTTTGCCCTCGCCTGACGGTCATCTGCCATGACCCCATCGTTATGCGGCCTGGGCGTAGTTGTTACCCGCCCAGAACATCAGGCGGGACCGCTTTGCGAGTTGATCGAACGCCATGGCGGAATCGCCATCCGTTGCCCGGCCCTATCCATTCAGGAACCCGCTGATTGGGGACCCGCGCGAGCGGCGTTGAGTCAACTGGCGCAGTATCGGCTGGCGATTTTCACCAGTGTCAATGCCGTAGAACGCGCTTTGCCGCTGATTCAGCAACACGGCGGCTGGCCCACCACCCTGGAAATCGCTGCCATTGGTCGAGCCACCGCCCGCAGATTGGCCGAAGCGGGCGTCGAGCGTTGTCTGCAACCTGCCGCTGATTTCACCAGTGAAGGGCTTTTAACCCTATTGAAACCTGAGAAGGTAGCCGGACAGGCTATCCTCCTGATCGGCGGCGCAGGAGGTCGGGCGCTGTTGGGTGAGGCATTGATGGAGCGAGGTGCCCGTGTCGATCGGGCCATCGTCTATCAACGCCAACGGCCGCTAACCGATGTCGGCGTATTTATGGAACGCTGGCGAGGCGGCACCCTCGGCGCAGTGGTGATCACGAGCACCGAGAGTTTATTGAATCTGTTTGATATGCTAGGCAAAGCCGGGCAAGATGCGCTTCGCGACACGCCATTGATCGTGCTCAGCGCCCGCACCCGACAGACTGCGACGGAACTCGGCTGCCGCCACCTTCTCATCACCAGCGAGGCCAGCGACGAAGCGATCATTGCCGCGTTGCTCGCGCTCGCGGCCACCCCTTCCTCAGCTCAGTTTGGTAACGCGATATGACAGAGACAACATCGGATAACGTCACTACCAAGGCTCCGCCACCCTCGGCGGCTACAATAGCGCCTGCTCCGCCTGCTCGAACCGCGCCCAATCCTGCGCCAAAGAGTGGCCGGGGCCTGGCGAGTTTCGCGCTGCTTTTGGCGTTAGGTGCCCTCGGCGGCAGCGGTTATCTTTGGTACCTATGGCAACAAGAACGCGCCACTCAAACCGCCCGCCTGGATGCCGTCGTGAAGCAGACAGCCGCCCAAATCAATCCGGAACTGCAATCGCTAAAAACTCAGTTCCAGCAGATCCAGGGGTTGAAGACAACACTCGATCAGGCCCGTGCAGAAAACCAGGAGATCAAGGGCCAAGCGCTCGGCCTGGCGGGTGATTTACAGCCGCTTAAAAACGCCATGGAGCTACAGAAAGGTGAGAATGAAATCCTAAAGGGTGAACTGAAGCTGCTGCGCGAAGCTCATGAACTCCAAAAAACCGAAGCGCAAAAGCAGCGCCTATCGCTCGAAGCGCTGGTGCAGGAGCAACAGGCGCAACTTGCTAAAGTCGATGAGCAGCTAAAAAACGCCCGCCTGGCGGATACCGGACTGGCCGAAAGTCTGGAAACCCTGCGGACTCTGGCAGCCAAGGGCGGCGACGTGAACGCCTTTCCGCTGGCCGAAGTCGATTATCTGCTGCGGTTGGCCGATAGCAAACTCAAACTTGAACGCAATATCCCTACCGCCCGCCTGGCGCTGGAAACCGCTCAGCAACGCCTGAAAGCTGTCGATGAGAGCGCCATCGCGCCAGTGCAAACCATGCTGGGTGAAGCGATTGGCAGCTTGCGTGGCGCGAAACTGCCAGACTTCTCTGGCCTGGCGCACAAGGTCATGGAAATGGGCACCCAAGTCGCCAAACTTCCCATTAAGATCAATTCCGCCGTGCCGGACATCAAGGATCGGGTCAAACCCGCCGCTAATGCCGTCATCAGTCCAGAAACCGCAGGTCTGCCCTGGTGGGAACGGGCAGGCGATGCGGTCTGGCGGCAGTTTAGGGATATCGTCGTGATCCGTCGGGTCCGTAGTGAAGCGCCGCCATTGGTGGCCATGGAAGAGGAATTTTTCCTTCGGCAAAATCTGATGCTGGAACTTGAAAGTATGCGGGCAGCCCTGTTACGCAGCGATGCGCAGACCTATCAGGATTCTGCCGATCTCGCCGCCCAGTGGCTAAATACCTATTTCGATGTGCGCGACTCGCGTGTCAGCGCGTTCCTTAGCGAGTTGAAAGCCTTGCGTCAGGTGGAATTTAATGTCTACCTTCCCGATCTGACCGGTATCCGGCAGGCGTTTGATGAGGCGCTAAGCCGTCGCCAGCCGATTCGCGCTGCACGGGAAGCGGCCACCCTGATCCCGTCGGCTCCGGCCAGGGAGGGGCGGCCATGAAAACGCTGTTTGGCGTCATTCTCACGCTCTTCGCTTCGGTCTGGATCGCTCTGTTCCTGCGCCAGGACCCCGGTTACGCCATGGTCAGCGTCGGTCAGTGGACCATCGAAACCAGCTTCGCCGTTTTTCTGATTGCGCTGTTTCTTCTGTTTGGCCTGTTTTACTTTCTGGTGCGATTGGGGGTTCACTTTTGGCGATCCCCCGCACTCACCTCAGCGGCCAGTCGGCAATGGGAACAACAAAGGGCACGCCAACTCTTTGATAAGGGTCTCCAGCAAATGGCAGCGGGCCATGCAGTGGAGGCCGAGAAAATGCTCTTGAAAGGGGCCAGCAGCAGCGAAACCCCGGCACAGCATTATCTAACCGCCGCACGGGCCAGCCATCAAAGCAGCGAAGAAAAATGGCGGCGCGATCTTCACCTGCGCAAAGCTGAGGAATGCCAGGGCGTCGATCCGGTGACGGTGCAACTGACACGGGCGGAGTTTTTGCTCGATGATCAAAAACCTGAACAAGCGCGTCCCCTCCTGGAATCTTTGCGCGCGTCGCATCCCCGTCATCCGGGTGTACTGCACTGGCTGGCCAAAACCTACCGGCAAATGGCTGCCTGGCAACCGCTTGAAGAACTGTTGCCCGAATTAAAAAAACATAATGTATTCGGTGCCCAAACCTTCGCGGAATTGCAGCAGCAAACCTATCATGGTCTGCTGGAAAAAGTAGCGGCCGGTAATTCGCTGGACCCTCTGCGCGCCTTGTGGAAACGAGCGCCAGCCGCCTTGCGCGACGAAGATGAGGAGTTTTTAGTCAGCTATGCAACCGCGCTACGCGACTGCGAAGCCATCGACGATGCCGAAGTACTGTTGCGGGAAGCGATCAACCGGCGCTGGAATGCCAAGCTGGTCGCTGGTTATGGTCTGCTCGGTCGCGGTAACGCCGCCGCCCAACTGGCCACAGCGGAAGGCTGGCTTGCTAAGCATGGCGAGGACCCCTACCTGCTGCTGACTCTAGGCCGACTGGCTAAACGCTGCCAACAACAGGATAAAGCACGCGATTATCTGGAGCGAAGCATCAGAGTGTTGCCAACCCCGGATGCCTATCAGGAACTAGGCGAACTGGCGACTTCGATGCATCAGCTAACTTACGCCAGTCAATGCTTCCGTTCCGGCCTGCAACTGCTGGTTGGCAATCTGCCAGAGAGACAGGGCGCGATGCTGTCAGACACCGATGCCGCCCAGCTCCAGGGACCCGCATCGCCGCCCGCTGCCGCCACCTAAAACCGCTAACCCGTCGCTTTTGAGTCGGCCAATCCGGCCGACTCCTCCAGACTCGATTTTCCATCAGCAGGTGAAATTTCAGTCGCATCTGATAAATTTAAGAGACAGCCGGGCGACGCTGCAAATCGTCCGGGATCGCGCAAAAAAATCGTGTGGAGGAAGACATGCAACGTCGTGAGTTTATGAAAAAAACAGGTTTGGGTTTCGCGGCGGTCGCTGCGGGTGGGACGCTTCCTGCGCTGGCGCAAACCCCTGCCGCTGCGCCGACGCCAGCCCCGGCACCCGCTCCCTCGGTGCAAGGGACTCCGACTATTGAATGGCGGATTGCATCCAGCTTTCCCAAGAGCCTGGATACGATTTTCGGCGGTGCCGAAGTGCTGGCCAAACGAATCGCTGAGTTGACCGACGGCAAATTCAAGATGCGGGTGTTCGCCGGTGGCGAGATCGTCCCGCCATTTGGGGTATTGGATGCCGTTCAGCAGAACACCGTGGAATGCTGCCATACCTGCGGTTATTACTTTCACGGCAAAAACAAGGCGTTTTCCATCGATACCGCGATCCCGTTTGGGCTGAACGCCCGGCAAATGAACGGTTGGTATTACTATGGGGACGGACTGACGCTGGCGCGAGAGTTTTTCGCCAAATACAACGTCGTGAATTTTCCCGGCGGCAACACCGGAACCCAGATGGGCGGCTGGTTTCGCAAGGAAGTCAAATCACTGGAAGATCTCAAAGGCTTAAAGATGCGGATTCCGGGCTTTGGCGCTGAAGTATTCTCGGCGTTGGGCGCAGTTCCACAGACCCTGCCGGGCGGTGAAATTTATCCAGCCCTGGAGCGCGGGGCCATTGACGCTGCGGAGTGGGTCGGACCCTATGACGATGAAAAACTAGGTTTTTACAAAGTCGCCAAGTTCTACTACTACCCCGGTTGGTGGGAACCAGGTCCGCAAATCAGTTTCCTGGTCAACAAGGAACAATGGGCAAAATTACCCAGAGCCTACCAAGCGGCCTTTGAAGTCGCCTCGGCTGAAGCCAACCTCGGCATGATGTCCGCCTACGACGCCAAGAACCCCCCCGCAATCCAACGTCTGGTGCAAAATGGCACTCAACTGCGGCGCTACCCGGATGATGTGTTAAAAGCCGCCTACGATGCGGCACAAAAGATTTATGCCGACGAATCAGCCAAGAATCCGGATTTCAAGAAGCTGTTTGATTCTTTGCGCACCTTCCAGCAAACGTCCGATATCTGGTTAGGTTTGCCGGAGGGCGCGCTGTCGAACTTCATGCAGGCTCAGTTGCGCGTCAAGAAGTAACCCTAGACCCTTAAGGGATAAAACCCGGAACCGAGCCTTCCGGGTTTTTTATAGCAAAACCGAACCGTTTTGATTATTATGAAGGGATGGCCTATTCACTGGATTTTCGACGTAAAGTGTTAGCGGTGCGGGAACGGGATCAGTTAACGATTGTGCAAGTGGCGGAACGCTTTGCGGTGGGGAAAGCGAGCGTGATGCGCTGGATCAAGCGACCTGAGCGCAAGCGCTTAGGATGTCGCCAGCGCAAGCTCGACCTGGCGGCACTGGCGCAGGACGTACGGACGTACCCGGATGCCTACCAATACGAGCGTGCGGCGCGCCTTGGAGTGAGGCAAAGCACCATTTGGTATGCGTTAAAGCACAAGCGGGTGTCCTCTAAAAAAAACCTTCGCGCACCCTCGCGCGGATGACGGGACGCGGCGGGCCTTTCAAGCGCGGCGCGCGTGCTATGAAGCGGCAGGACGCGCGCTGGTGTGGATTGACGAGAGCGGCTTTGCCAAAGACATGCCCCGCCGGTCTGGCTATGCGCCCATTGGACAGCGTTGTTATGGGCGCTTTGACTGGCACGCCAGGGGTCGCACGAATGCCATCGGTGCCCTGCTCGGTTTTCACCTGATCGCCGTTGGTCTGTTCGAGTGCAGTGTCAACGCCGATACCTTCCTCGCCTGGGTTGAGCAGGTCCTCCTACCCCAACTGCCCCCTGCCGCCGTTATCGTCCTGGATAACGCCACGTTCCATAAACGCGCTGATATTCAAAACACCCTTCGCCAAGCCGGTCATACCCTCGAATTCCTGCCCCCGTACTCACCCGATCTC
>Ga0056914_10000222_pt1 | contig 60124 bp, 47 predicted proteins | sample TNRBio252014_DNA_FD_55168 | JGI IMG/M metagenome (GOLD analysis project Ga0056914, IMG submission 55168) | Wastewater treatment Type I Accumulibacter community from EBPR Bioreactor in Madison, WI, USA - TNR Reactor_6/25/2014_ DNA | ecosystem: Engineered > Bioreactor > EBPR > Anaerobic-Aerobic >...
ATGCCAGCCACCAAACCCAAGTGACCAAGGTTTTTACTGGTTATTGTCGTTTCCATATCCCAAAAAAAAACTAAAATACAACTATTGCAGGTGGGGAATGTAAGAAAAGAGTTTTCCTTACAAGAATTTTAATCCTCTCCTAACCTTCGATTAATATAACTTTAATTGGCCGGAATTAGCTTATCACATCCTTAAATCCACATCAGCAGCCCATATTTAGGTATGAAGGGCTTTTTTGTGGGTAACGACATCTTACCCCCCTTTTCAGTCCAATTTAACCAACAACAGTATGAAAAAAAACATCTTGAATTTCCTTTTGGCTTCATTTGTATTCACTTTTGCTGCATGTAGCAGTCCTAAGCAAGCCATCTCCACCAGCCCAACCAGCACTAATAGTAGCCGCATCACCCAACAGAATGTAGATGTTGCACTTCAGGCTTGGTGTGATGGATTAATCAGTATTGCAAAGGCTCATGCTGAAAACAAAGATTATAAAACCATCGCGGGACAGGTCTTAGACAATTTGTATAACTATGCCGAGGCGCCCGTTTCCTTCAAGCCAACCCTTAGCTTTGGCGATAAAACTTTCAGAACCACCCGTGAAGGAGCCGCCGCCTATTTTATTGGCGCAAATCCTAAGTTCCCGGATGACACAGGATTTGCACTAAAAGGATGGACAGCCGCCCGTTATGTGACCAGCAGCCTTAATACAGAAGGCAATATGGTCGTTTGGCAAGGCAATGTGTATATCAAAGGCAAAGACGGAAAAGAAACCATGGTTGACAAGACCTTTGGGTACAAAAGAGGATCGGATGGTAAACTACGCATTGTTTTGCACCACTCTTCACTTCCTTATAGCCCGACAAAATAATTCAGAAACATACGTTTAATGTGTTTATTTAGGGATAAAGAGCCACGCGTATAGGTGGCTCTTTTATCATTTATTAGTAGGATGTGCTTTAACAGAAGCAAGGTATATTGTGGCAAAGCTTAGATTTTAACTCAATGGCCTCGCCACATATTTTTGGTTTTCGCCGCAACAATAGCCACGGTAACCAAAGCAGCCGTAGCACCAAACACGACCGAAGGAACCACGCCCAATAATTTAGCTGCCAAGCCCGACTCAAAAGCGCCTAACTCGTTCGAGGCTTTGATAAAAATCCCGTTTACTGCCGAAACCCGGCCCCGCATCTCTGGTGGCGTCAGGGTTTGTAGAAGCGTTTCGCGGATGACGACGCTCACACTATCAAAAACTCCTGTCAAGAAAAGTGCGACACAAGAAACCATAAAACTTTTAGAAAGAGCAAAGACCAAAGTAGCCAAACCAAAAGCAAAAACGGCGAACAAAAGATTCCGCCACGCTCGTCGCATCGGTGAGAGAAACGTAAGCAAGAACGTGGTGAGTACTGCGCCGAGCGCCGCCGAGCCTCGTAAAATCCCCAAGCCATCTGCCCCAACGTTCAGCACTTCGGTTACAAAAACGGGTAAAATGGCCACAACACCGCCAAAAAGAACAGCCACCATGTCTAACGTAATGGAATACAAAATGGGTGGATTTTGCCGAACAAAACGAAATCCTTCTTTTAGGCTGGCTAAAATCCCTTCATGCACTATCGGCGTTTCATTTTTCTGGGGCGGTGTGTTAAGCCAAATTAAAAACCCTGCAAAGGCCAATAGTGCCAGCATTCCCAAAAGCGCATATGAAAGCCCCCAAATTGAATAAATGAATCCACCAATGACTGGCCCAAGTATGGCGCCCGTTTGCCATGAGGCACTGTTCCAAGCACTAGAATTGCCATATTGGTCAGGCGGAAGCAATAATGGAATCCATGATTGGAGTGCAGGCCCGCTAAATGCAAGCGTTATGCCATTGAGAAAGTTAATAAAATAAACCCAAGCGATTGTTTCCCTATCGGAAAAAGTACCCGGAAACCCTTCAAAAACCATCCAAAGCCAAATTGCACCAATCATCATAACTGCATGACCCACCAACCAAATGGTGCGCTTGTTATAACGATCCGCCCAGTGGCCACCCAATAAAGAAAGTGCCATGTACGGAAAAGCCTCCGCCAACCCCATCCAGCCAAGCACCATCGGGTCGCGGGTGCGGTCATACAATTCATAGCCGACCACCACATCTTGCATCATGAGCGCAAGCGTAACCAAAAGTGACGTGGCCGCAATCCGCCTAAACCCTGTATTCCGCAGTGCAATTACTGGGTCATTTCCCATTAATTATCTTTAAATATACGTGTCTCTGGTTTTCCATTACCCTTAATCCACCCCCGATACATACCTTCGGAATTAAAAGGTAGAGCGATATTTCCCATTCGGTCTATCGCAATAACGCCACCATCTCCGCCCAATTTCCCCACCTTATTGATAACGGTCTGGGCTGCTTCATCGGTGCTTAGCCCTTTGTATTCGATTAGTGCCGAAATATCGTGCGCCACCACGGCACGGATAAAAAACTCGCCCCAACCCGTCGCGGAGATCGCCGCAGTATCGTTATTGGCATAAGTTCCAGCACCAATAATGGGCGCATCTCCCACACGACCCCACTTTTTATTGGTCATCCCACCCGTAGAAGTAGCAGCAGCCAGATTTCCACTTTTATCTAGTGCCACAGCGCCCACCGTCCCATATTTGTAGGATCGGTCTTCATTCAGCGACATTCCAGAGGATTTTTCACTTTGTTTGGCACGTTCTAATGCCCGCTTACGCTCTGGGGTAATAAAATATTGCGGGTCAACCATTTCAATGCCCATTGAGCGAGCGAAAACTTCAGCGCCAGCACCAGAAAGCATAACGTGAGGGGATTTTTCTATCACCACACGCGCCAAGTTGATGGGATTTTTAACTTGCCTCAGTCCAGTTACAGCGCCGGCTTCTAAGGTTTTTCCATTCATGATGGCCGCATCCAATTCCGCATGGCCATCTGCGGTCAAAACGGCTCCTTTTCCAGCATTAAAATATGGGGAATCCTCCAAGACATTTACAGCTGCAATAACGGCATCCATACTACTTCCACCCTTTTCAAGAATGTCCTGCCCAGCAAGTAGCGCTCGCTCCAAATCTGCTCGAATGGTAGTTTCACGCTCTGCTGACAATTGGGAGCGGGTAATCACCCCTGCGCCACCATGAATGGCAATCCCAAAGACTGGTTTTTCGGAGTTTGGGGCTTGTACATTTTTTTTCGGGGTTGAACAAGCGCTTAATCCAATAAAGAGCGCCAAAAATAAGTTTATTCTAATCATCTTGAGATTATTTCATGTTATTGTAAACGCTTCCAAAAATACAACCAAAAAAGGGGCCAATTATGACCCCAGTTTTAAAAATCATCTTATTCTGCGAAACGACCAAAAATTACCGTCGTGTTATGCCCACCAAATCCAAAAACATTGCTTGCGGCAACATTGACCGTGCGCTCTTGTGGGGTATTGAAGGTATAATTCAGATCACATTCTGGATCAGCTTCGATAAAATTAATGGTGGGCGGAACGGAATTGTTCTGAATAGCCAAGATCGCTGCAATGGCTTCTACCGCACCGGCCGCACCTAACAGGTGGCCAGTCATGGATTTTGTGGAGGAGACATTCAGCTTGTACGCATGATCGCCAAAGACTTGTTTGATGGCTTTTGTTTCGGCCACATCGCCAAGTGGTGTTGATGTGCCGTGCATGTTCAGATAATCCACTTGAGAAACGTCCAATCCGGCGTCTTTCAAGGCCATACGCATGGAAAGTGCTGCACCTCGTCCATTCGGGTCTGGAGCCGTCATATGATATGCGTCTGCACTCATCCCAATACCCAAGATTTCCGCATAAATCTTTGCACCTCTTGCTTTAGCGTGTTCTAATTCTTCAAGGATTAAAATACCTGCCCCTTCACCCAGAACAAAGCCATCGCGGCGTTTATCAAACGGGCGGCTCGCAGTTTCCGCTTCATCGTTATTGGTGGAGAGCGCTTTTGCCGCATTAAAACCACCAACACCGGTACGGGTGACAGCCGCCTCTGCCCCTCCGGTGACCATCACATCCGCCATTCCTCGCTGGATGGCATTCAGTGCATCCATAATATTGTGGTTGGCGGTTGAACAAGCCGAGACGGCGGCATAATTCGGTCCTCGAAAACCAAAACGGATTGAGATCAAACCTGCACAAATATCCGCAATCATCATAGGAATGAAGAAGGGAGAAATCCGACGTGGGCCGTCTTTATGCATTGTAATAACTTGGTCTTCGAACGTCTGTAAGCCCCCAATGCCACTTCCAACAATCACCCCAATGCGGTCTTTTTCGTCTTCGCTAAGTTGAGCAGGGTCAATACCGGCATCTTGCAAAGCCATTACCGAGGCACTGATGCCATATTGAGCATATTTATCCAACCGTCGGGCTTCTTTTCGATCCAAGTACTTGGAGGCATCAAAACCTTTTAGCTCGCAGGCGAATTTGGTTTCAAACTGGGTGGTATCAAAGTAGGTGATTGGTGCTGCACCACTTTTCCCCTGCATCATTCCTTCCCAGAAACTTTCCACAGAAAGCCCAATTGGTGTTAGAGCGCCCATGCCAGTTACGACAACTCTTCTCGTAGCCATATAATAATTCGTTTTGGAGTTAAGTAATGGAGTTGGTCGTAAAGCGCGGAACGATTTTCCACCACTTTACGGAAGCATATCGGATGAAATTACGGTTTCATACAAGGAGAATCAAATGCTACCGCCATTCTGGTTCGGTTTTCTCACGGAAATCGCCAAACAAAAAACGGATGTTACCCGAAAGTAGCACCCGTCTTAAATTCATGGGTCACTTTTCATGCCTCGCCCCCCGGAAATTGGAAGTGGATTTCCCCGTCAAATTGGTGTCCTTCTGAAATTGGCCCATAAACCGATTCGTATTTGTCTATGTTTTCTTCCATCGCGCCCAAGAATCGTTTGGCGTGTTGTGGCGTCATGATGATCCGGCTTTTCACTTTCGCTTTTGGAACACCGGGCATCATCCGGATAAAATCAAGGATGAACTCTTCGGGCGAATGTGCAATCATGACAAGGTTGGAATAAATGCCCTCGGCGGTTTGTTCGTCCAACTCGATATTCAAACCTTCATCTGTTTGTTGTTGCATTATTTTAAAGCATAAAAGGGTTGTAAAATCAGCCTTAATATCAGCATCAGCCTTAATATCAGCATCAGCCTTAATATCAGCATCAGCCTTAATATCAGCATCAGCCTTAATATCAGCATCAGCCTTAATATCAGCATCAGCCTTAGTAACGGCTTTGTTTGGAAAGCGCCCGCAGGAGATCGCTTCGGGTTAATATATCAAATCCATCTGCATTTTCCCTACGTACCAATACCGCTTCCGCATCTTTTTCCAGAATTCCCGAAAGTTGTTCCAGCCCTGTACCACGTGCAATAACCGGAAAAGGCCGTCCCATTACGTCCCTCACCGCCTCACTCCGCAAGGCCGGGGAAGCAACCAACAGCGTCAACAACTGCTTTTCGGTCAGTGAGCCTACCATTTGGCCCTTTTCCATCACGGGAATTTGGGAAATCCCATGGCTGCCCATCAGATTGATGGCTTTTTCGACCGTGTCTTCGGGCGAGAGTTGGACGAGATGGTCTTCTGCGTTCTCAAGTACTTCGCCCGCCGTGAGCCTTGGTTCTTTTTCCAAAAACCCATGTCCTTCCATCCATTTGTCATTATAAATTTTAGACAAATACCGGAACCCAGAGTCTGGCAACAAAACGACCACCACATCTTCTGGATTTAGGGTATCCCGATTTGTTTCCAGCCACTGCAAGGCTCCAGCCATGGCCATCCCACACGATCCGCCCACAAACAAGCCTTCTTCTTTGGCAAGACGGCGCGTATATTGCATGGCGTCTTTGTCTGTCACCCTTACATAGTCATCCACGAGATCAAAATCCATATTTCCTGCCAAAATGTCTTCTCCCACACCTTCAGTGATATAGGGGTAAATTTCGGCGTGGTCAAAGAATCGTTCGTGGAAATATTTGTAGTAAACCGATCCATACGGATCCACGCCAATCACCTTAACTTCAGGATTTTGCTCCTTCAGGTATTTAGCCGTCCCACAAATGGTTCCTCCAGTACCCGCACCAGCGATATAATGCGTGATTTTGCCTTCCGTTTGTGCCCAAAGTTCGGGGCCTGTGGACTCATAATGGGCTTGGGCATTTGCCGGATTGTCGTATTGGTTGGGATAGATGGCGTTGGGGATTTCTTGGCTTAGCCTTTTGGCAACGGAATAATAGGAACGTGGGTCTTCGGGCGAGACATTGGTAGGGCATACAATCACTTCTGCACCCAAGGCCCGCAAGACGTCAATTTTTTCTTGGCTTTGTTTATCGGTAGTGGTAAAGATACATTTATATCCTTTTGCAATGGCTACAATGGCCAATCCCGCACCGGTATTACCACTTGTACCTTCGACAATGGTTCCACCGGGTTGGAGAGTTCCGGCTTTTTCGGCGGCCTCAATCATTTTTAAGGCAATACGGTCTTTTACCGAGCCGCCCGGATTAAAAAATTCCACTTTAGCCAAGACGGTACAGGGCAAATGTGCGGCTAATGTATGCAATTTTACAAGTGGGGTGTCGCCTATGGCGTCAAGAATGGAACGATGCCACATTGTTTTCAACGATGAATGGATGAAAAAAGCTTAATGGATGAAAAAAAGCTTAATGGCCTGCGAATGTTGTAAGTACACAAACGACCAAATGTCTTTCTATGAATCCAAACAAAGGCTTAAAGTTTCGGTTATTTCATAATTTCTAAAAATTATTTGTACACATTGAGACCCATTGTGCTATTTTGAAAAAATATGCCATCTTGACAGTTAAACAAAACTGGCATGATTTTGACGCTTTTTTCTCGAAAATCAATTTTCACCAGAAACCAGAAAAGACGCATGTTACCCTTTTATATGCATAGTGATGACGATTTTGATCATTCGATCCCATTATTGACCGCTGATGAAGAACAAAAGTTGAACACAGAACATTTACCGGATAAATTACCCATCTTAGCCCTAAAAAATACGGTTCTTTACCCGGGTGTGGTATTGCCCATAACGGTTGGTCGAGATACCTCCCTAAAATTGGTACGCGAAGCCTACAGCGGAACCAAAAAAATTGGGGTAATTTCCCAAAAAGAAAGTGAAGTCGAGGTTCCTTCGCCTCTGGACCTCTATTCAATTGGTACGGTTGCTTCTATTTTGAAACTGATCAAAATGCCTGATGGAACCGTTTCGATTGTCATCCAGGGCAAACGCCGGTTTGAGATCAGGGAATTTATTCAAGAAGACCCGTTTCTTGTTGCTACCATCATGCCTTATGACGAGCCAAACGAGGAAAACCAGATCGAACTTACAGCACGGGTACGCTCGATAAAAGACTTGGCCACACAGATTATCCGGATTAACCCAAATTTGCCCAGTGAGGCTGAGTATGCCATCCAAAATATAGATTCTGCCTCTTTCCTGATCTACTTTATTGCGTCCAATTTGCAAATTGAGGTCGAGAAAAAACAAGCCATCCTCGAAGTAAAATCGCTGATCGAACGGGCGGATCTGCTGTTGGAGCATCTGGAGCATGAACTTCAGATTCTTGAACTCTCGGAAGAAATCCGGAGCCGTGTAAAAACTGATGTGGACAAGCAGCAACGCGAATACATCCTTCGCCAGCAAATGAAGGCCATCCAAGACGAGTTGGGAGATTCTGATTTTGGAAATGGCGATGAGTTAAACGAACTCCGAAGCCGATTGGCGGAAAAAGCCCTGCCAGAACATGTCAAAAAAGCAGTCGAAAAGGAGCTTGACAAATTGGCACGCACAAACCCCATGTCGCCCGATTATAGCGCCCTTCGCAATTATGTGGAATGGATTGCAGACCTACCTTGGGAACACTTCACGGAGGATCACCTCCAAATCAAAGCCGCAGAGGAGGTACTCAACGAAGACCATTATGGCTTAGAGCAGGTCAAAAAGCGAATTTTGGAATACTTAGCAGTTTTAAAATTGAAAGGTGATATGAAAGCGCCTATCCTCTGCTTCTATGGGCCACCGGGGGTAGGGAAAACAAGCCTTGGTAAATCTATTGCGCGGGCACTTGGCCGGAAACTCGTCCGGATCAGCCTTGGGGGTGTTCGCGATGAAGCCGAAATCAGAGGACATCGCCGCACCTACATTGGCGCATTACCGGGGCGGATTGTACAAGGTCTCAAAAAGGCCGGAACCTCTAACCCTGTTTTCATCTTGGACGAAGTTGACAAGGTGGGCAATGACTTTCGGGGCGATCCATCGTCGGCCCTTCTCGAAGTGCTGGATCCCGAGCAAAACAATACCTTCAGTGACCACTATTTAGAATTGGAATATGACCTGTCTAAAGTCATGTTTATTGCCACCGCAAACTCGCTCAGCACCATTCCCGGCCCCCTTCGCGACCGAATGGAAATCATTGAAATTAATGGTTATACCTTAGACGAAAAATTAGCCATCTCCAAACAATATTTGGTTCCAAGACGGCTCGCTGAAAACGGTGTGGACGATTCTCAATTTACGATTGAGGATCAAGCACTGACTGACCTCATTGACGGCTACACGCGGGAATCTGGTGTGCGACAGCTGGAACGTACCATAGGCTCGGTGGTACGTGGTGTGGCAAAGAAAATTGCGATGGAAGAAACCACAAAAGAACATGTTACCGCCAAAGACTTAGAACCGTACTTGGGTCCGGTGAAGTTTGAATCCGACTTGGCAGAGCGGACAGGTGTTCCGGGCGTTGCAACTGGCTTGGCATGGACGCCCGTAGGTGGCGACATTTTGTTTATCGAAGCCTCAGTTCACCGAGGCAATGGCCGTTTAATCGTGACCGGACAACTCGGCGAGGTCATGAAGGAATCTGCTTCGGCAGCACTCTCTTGGGTAAAAGCACATGCGGAGTCTTTAGAAATTCCGTTGGATGCCTTCCGATACTGGGATTTACACATTCACGTACCCGCTGGAGCCGTTCCCAAAGATGGGCCTTCGGCTGGTAATGCCATGATTTCCGCCATTACCTCTATCTTCACCCAAAGACGAATTAAGCACACGGTTGCCATGACGGGCGAGATCACCCTGCGAGGTGCGGTTTTGCCTGTTGGCGGGATCAAAGAAAAGGTCTTGGCCGCTAAACGTGCTGGGATTGAGACCGTAATTATGCCGGAACGCAACCGGAAAGACCTAAACGAGATCAATAAAACCGCTTTGGAAGGACTTAAATTCCATTTTGTTAAACGGATTGATGAGGTGGTGAAATTAGCCCTCGAAAAACGACCCGTGAACGACCCAAGAGAGAAGTTTAAGTTACCCGATAACGAAAAATCAACTTCTACATCTGGTACTTCCGAGGTTCCCTTAATTGTCCCTCCAGCACAAGCATAATACATAGGATAAATCCAGAAAATTGGGGTTTTTATTATACCAATTAGGAATTAAACACATGCTTTATCCGTCAACGCTTTCACCCCCTTTCGGTGTTGAAAGGTTGAAAACGAGTAACCCATAAACAGTAATTTTCCCTGAATTGGTATTAGGCATTTCTCCGTCTAATAAAAGCCCCATTTACGTTCTCTTTCATGAAAACCAAACCCAACATTATCATACGTCCCAGAGCGTTTCTATGTTGTTCCTAACACAAACGTTGCTTCTGCATGGCTTGTCGAGCTTGGTACAAAAGTAGGCGCACCGATAGGAATGGTGGCAATGCCTTCTGGCAAGGGGATTTCGGGCAAAAGACCCCGATACGCTTCTTCATCGGGAGGAATGGGATTGGGTTCGGCCCATAGTGTTTCGCGGGGCGTTCGCATCACCACATAATCTCCGGCTCGTCCGATCAAATAAGAACGGTTCATAGGGACCTTCCCAAATGGCGTGTCTAAAACATATTTTGGAATGGCATAACCACTCGTTTGCCCTTGCATGGCCTCCATGATGTACAGGCCTTTCTCTATTGATGTACGAAAAGCCGCCGTTCCACCAATGAGTTGGGCTTGATACAAATAGTATGGACGAACCCTGAACGAAACAAGTTTTTCACAAAGTTCCTTCATGGTCGCTGCGTCATCGTTTAGTCCTTTTAACAAAACCGCTTGATTACCAACTGGGATCCCGCCACGGAGCAGTTTATCTATGGCTTCTTCTGCCGCTTTAGTCAGTTCTTTGGGATGGTTAAAATGCGTATTGAGCCAAATTGGGTGGTAATTAGACAACATCTTCACCAGTTCATCTGTGATTCGATAAGGCAGGGTAACGGGCAATCGCGTGCCAAGACGAATGATTTGCAGGTGTGGGATGTCACGCAAGCGGCTGATGAGCCACGCCAAATTGGTATCGCTAAAGATGAGCGGGTCTCCTCCTGTAAGCAAAACATCGCGAATTTCCGAATGTGCTGCTAAATAATCAATGCCTTCTTGCAGTTCGGCCTTATTCATAAAAAAATCCGCATCGCCCACCATTCTCTTTCTCAAACAATAACGGCAATAGATAGCGCACTCTGCCGTTACACAAAAAGCAACGCGATCTTTGTAATTATGAATCAGATTTTTTACAGGCGAATGCGCCACTTCTTCCAAAGGATCTATCACACCAACAATATCTGGCGACATCTCGTTCAGACGCGGTACGACATGCTGCCGAATGGGGCAATTCGGATCTTCTGCGTCCATCAAAGCCGCATAATAAGGCGTAATGTTCCACCTAAAAATGCCCTCCGTCTCGCGAATGGCCTGCAATTCGTCTTCGGTAGGCGTAATGAATTTGGACAAGTCCGCAACATCATGGATACGATTACGCATTTGCCAGCGCCAATTGGTCCAGTTGGGGTCATTCTGCATATCAATCATATAAAAACGTGGCTTTTTGTTTTGGGATAGGATTTTTCGGGAAACAAGGAATTCGATTGAGAATAAGGAACGCTCCCCTAAACTCCGCCTCACCGCTCAAAAAACGCAAAATTCCCATATTGTGCATTGAGTTGAGCCACGGTATGGAAGACCTGTCCCCGCATTTTCCGTTTAAACGTCACCGTCATTTCTGAGCGTTTGACCAGATCAATGCCTTGGAGACGGTCAAAGTAGAGATTAATTACCCAAGGATCAGGTGGGGGCGAGCCGCCTAAATCTTCTTCTAAGGGGAAAAGCATCGGACGCAGGAGCCGTGCGGCCAACAAACGGCCATCCCGGCGAGACAGCCAGACCTCGGCAGCTCGAATGGGGAATGGCGCATTTGAGGCTTCTAATTTGATACGGAATGCCGGATTGCCATCAAAGTTTTCCGGCTTTGCATTTGGCCTTGCCGATAAATTCAGCAAAATTCCGGGGTTCAATACCCAGTTTGCCTGACATGCCCTCCGGAAGCGAGGTCGCCACGCTGCTTGCCCGCCGATATCCAAATTTCCCGGATCCTGCACAGGCCGACCATTGAGCGAGGCACTTGTAAAACGACGATTGGGTTCAAAACTTCCTGTTTGGCGAGCGATTTTGGCTTCTGTAAACAAGTCCCATTTCTCGAATCGGTTTTCGATGATACAACGTGCGGATTCATTGGCCGCCATTTGCTGAAAACGTTGTATTTCCTGACGTTGACCGCTCCGCCATTGGTTCCAAAGGTTTTGTGCATTGGGCTGTGCCGTCACGACGCCAAGTGCAGAAAAGACTATGAATAAAAAAAATTGGTATCGGTGGGTCATAGGTTTGTTGGTTTCGTCTCAAAAGAACGAAGAACCTTGTTCAGAAGTTGTCACAAAAGTATGGAATGAAGATGGGTTTTTTGTTCACCCCTCCTTTTGCCATATTGGTTTTTTATATTGACTTAAGCAAGCCACAGCATAGGAGTACTTTTCAAGGAACAGACGGGTACTCATCTCAAGGCTTGATGTTAATGAAAAAATAAGGACTTCTCCCTAATCTCACAAAAGGCTTCTTATGAACAACCCAAATATTTTATTGGTAGAAGACGATTCCGAATTGGCCAAATTGGTCTCTGGACGTTTGCGTGACGCCGGCTACGATGTGCGCGTGGTGGGCAATGGTCCCGATGCCGTAGAAGCCGTGCAAACGAATTTGCCCGATTTATTGCTCTTGGATGTGATGTTGCCCGGTTTTGATGGCTTGGAGGTTTGTAGAAGGGTTCGTGCCCAGTTTCCGTTGCTCTATATTGTGATGCTGACCGCCAGAACCGACGAAATTGACCGAATTGTTGGCCTAGAAGTAGGTGCAGATGACTACATCACAAAACCTTTTAGTTTACAAGAATTGGTTGCCCGTATTCGCTCTATCTTGCGCAGAATTAGACTAACACAAGAATCCAGCAACTCCCAACAACCCAGTAAGGAAGCACAACACGAAGTCCTGATCTGCGACGGCCTCCAAATGGACGTGGCGCGAAGAGAAGTGCGTAAAGATGGCCTTTTATTACACTTAACGGTTCGGGAATTTGACCTTTTGCTCTTTCTGATGCAAAACCCCGATAGGCCCTTCACACGCGGCCAATTACTGGAAAAGGTCTGGGACATCCGTTACGAAGGCTACGACCGAACGGTGGACTCGCATGTGCAGCGTTTACGAACCAAAATTGAACGTGACTCGGAAAACCCTCGCTTTGTTCGGACGGTTTGGGGTTTGGGGTATAAATTCCAAAGTAAAGAAGAAGATTGATGCCTTCCGCTACGCCAAACACGCCTCAAAACACCGCTTTGGGTCAATTTTCACTCCGTAAGTCTATTTTTTGGCGTGTTGCAGGCATTCTCATTGGGGCACAATTGCTCACGGGGCTTGTGGCAGTAGGGGTAACGGTTTGGATCGCGGCCTCGCAAAGTGTCACGTTGGTTCAAAACAGTGTAACACTTCAATTGAACAATCTGGCGGCGGAATTGGAACGAAATGCCACCTTCGATGAAGATGGGAACTTCCACCTCCCACCTTTTGCCTATTTAGACCTTACGGGTAAATTAAAAGACCCCATTCGCTTTGCCGATCGGAACGGACGTCTTTTAACAACCGATGAAATTACCCATTTGCCAGAGACAGAGGCTGGTTCTTCGGCAAAGAACAACAACTTTATCCCAAAAGAAGGTCTTGCTGCCATCCGAGAAAACAATAACTTTATAGTATTCCCACGGCAACTTTTTCGGACAGGCCAATCGTGGGGCGTAACCCCTTTTTTCTTTAACGGTGATTTGGCTGGTGCGATTTATGCGCCTTCGCTTCGCCAAACCATAGACGGCGAATTATCAAGCGTTCGCCAAACCTTTGTTGACGCGCTTTTTATTGTCTTGATAATTGGGGGCATTGTAGCCCTCATCTTAGGCGGCGTTCTGACATGGCGCCTCGTAGAACCCCTCCGGAAAATCACCGAGAAGGTGGAGGCCATCGGTCAAGGAGCCTATGAAACCCGTATTCAACAAACGGGGCACGATGAACTCGGACGTTTGGCGATGGCGGTTAACCAAATGGCGGAAGAAGTCGAAAATAGTGTCGCTGCGCTCCGTACAACCGATCAGGTACGAAGAGAACTTATCGCCAACATTGGCCACGATTTACGGACGCCCATTGCTGCGGTATTGGGGAATATTGAGGAAGCAGAACGCCATAACCAAGCCCAACAGCCCGAAGCCAGTTTTGAGGCTTTAAAAACCGCTCGCGAGCAGGCAAACTACCTAAACCGACTTCTCCAAGACCTCTTCGAGCTTAGTTTATTGGATGCAGGACACTATAACCTTCGCTTAGAACCTATTCCCTTGAGCGAACTCCTACACGAAGCCGCACGCGGGCACAAACAAGCGTTCTCGGCGGCTGGAATTACCCTCGCCTTAGACATTCAATCTGGTTTAAAACCCATTCATGCAGATGGCCTTCGCCTGCTCCGCGTCTTAGACAATTTGCTTTCTAATGCACGCCGGCATACGCCTAAAGGCGGAAAGGTTTGTTTGGGCGTTAAGAATAAAAATCTACAACTTATTGTTTTTGTTCAAGATAACGGAAGTGGAATGAACCACGAGGAACTGAACCATGTTTTTGAACGCTACTATCGTGGGGGAGATGCACGGACGCGCGGCGCACATGGGACGGGCTTGGGGCTTGCCATTTCTAAAGCCATTGTAGAGGCTCATGGTGGCCACCTAATTGCGGAAAGCACACAAGGCATTGGTAGCACTTTTACCCTCCAATTGCCTTATCCCGAACAAAAGCAGGCATAAATTGCTGCCCAATCACCGATAGGCCAGACGGACGATTACTGGAAAATGGTCGGATAAAAAGTAGCCGCCGGAACGTACATCTGCTCGCACCTGATAATCCAACACGTTAAGTACTTTATTTACAAATACATAATCTATTCGTCCTGTGTAGGATTGTGCAACTTTAAATCCGTTAAACGTCCCTTCTGGACCAAAAGGAGGTTGCTCGCTGACAAGAAAAGCATCTTGAAAATACCCTTGCATTTTTTTGATGGGCGTAGTTTCGGGTGTCAAGTTAAAATCGCCCATTAACACGACTGGCAAGCCTTTTCCAAATTGATGTGCCTTTTGGTTCAAGAGATCCGCAGCATGAATCCGCGCCTGCATACCCTGATGGTCGAAATGGGTATTAAACACCGCTATTTTCTTTCCTGTTTTAAGGTCTTTGAGGATTAGCCATGTACAAACCCTATTGAGTGCGGCATCCCAACCCTTTGAGGGGATTTCGGGCGTTTCGGAAAGCCAAAACGTACCGCCATCCAATCGAGAAAAGCGGTCTTTACGGTAATATAGCGCACTAAATTCGCCATTTACCTTGCCATCATCTCGCCCCACACCTTCTCTTCCATACAGAACCAAACTGTCCAAAAATTGCACTTGACCCCATAGCCCTTCTTGGATTCCCAAGAGGTCTGGTTGTTCAAATTGAATGAGGCGTTTTACGTCATTCTTACGATTTGGCCAAGCGTTTGGGCCATCATCTGGATTGTTGAACCGGATATTATAGGTCATAGCTTTCAGCGTCCGTTGTTCTGGTGTGGGGATGCTTTTACAGGCTCCAAGAGCCAACAAAACGGGAATCATTACGGTTCTTAGTTGCATGTTTTTTTTGGTTTAGGTTCAAGATAAATAATACTTTGGCCTTGCCTAACGGGCACAAATGCTATAACTTACCCATGAAGATCATGTAAATTATTAAGATCACCTCTATCTTATAGTATGCTGTGTTGTTCAACAATGGCAAGGCTACACTTAGGAAAATCCGCCGAATAGTTCAGCCAATAGGCTTCGACTACGATCAACGCGTTATTTCTTTGTCATATATAGATGTCACCCCTACGGGGCTTTGTTGTACACATGCAAACGGATTTCTATTAAGATGCCGCCCCGATGGGGCTGGGCTGTGCGTTTTATAAAGCAGATCAAACCCTTTAAAAACCATAATTTACGCAACTCCGTGAGTTCCTCCATGATTCTCGCATGGCAGGGCGGCCCTTAGAAAAATCCGCCGAATAGCTCTTGGCCGTACAAAAGAGGGCCGCCGGCAGATCCGTCTGCCCTCAATGGCAGGCTTGATTTGATTAACCCAAAACGCCTGTTAAATGGTTACAAGTTAAAGGCTGTCTCAATAACTTGCTGGTTGGAGATAAATTTATTTTGTATTTTGAAAAAGCGGGCAATTTAGGCAGGAGTCAAGTTGCGTGTATTCAATAGTTGGCTAAAATTGTAAGAAACAAAACCTTAAAACAAAAATACGATATGCGAACAGTTTAGATAAAAGTAAGCGAAACCGACTTCCAAAAATATAATTTAGGAAGTTTGGAAATTAAATTTACTGATTTGATAGAGATGATAAGCCGAGAATATGCCAGAAAAGCACTTTTGGAATGTAACGAAATAGCAGGGCAAGTTGGACTTTCAAAAATGACGATGGACGAAATAAATGCTGAAATAAAATCCGTAAGAGATGCAAAAACTCATTCTTGATACAAACGTCGTTGTTTCAGCACTCATTTCAAATTCCATTCCGACCAAGATTTTGTACGAATTGGTGCTAACTGAAAAAGTGAAAACTTGTCTTTCCGAAGAAGTATTTGCTGAATATGTGGAAGTATTGAACCGAGATAAATTTGCAAAGTTTACCAACTTCAAGACGAATGCAGAAGTAGTTTTAAATAAACTGCGTTAAATATCAACTTTCTACCGAACAGACAGAAAAATAGATATTTTAACAGACACAAGTGACAATAAATTTTTGGAATTGGCAGCAGTGAGTTCAGCAGACTACTTGACGACAGGCAATACGCTTGACTTTACGATAACAGAATTTGAGTAACAAAAATTTTGACACCAAAAGAATACTGGGACAATTACGCGCCGAAAGAATAACAAATTCAGCCAACATTGTATTTATGAAAAAGCGGCAAAAGTGCGTAATTTGGGCTAAGGTGCTTTTAAGTGGCTTTTGTGGTAAATTGAACATTTATGCTTTTAAGTCCCCTTCTTCATAAATACTTTTCCGTTGTCCGCAGCATTTCCAGAGATTGGTATTGGGCTTGTGGGCGTTTCGCTTGCTTTTGGTTTAACGGTAGTAACAATCGCCTATTCATTTGGGCATATTTTGGGTGCGCACCTCAATCCGGCGGTAACCATCGGCCTATGGATGGGCGGTAGAATTGACGCTAACGAGGTTTTCCCATACATCGTTTCTCAGGTTTTGGGAGGCATTTTGGCCGCTGCCGTACTCTTCATGATTGTTACCGGAAATGGTAGCCAAATTGGGGATTTTGCCGCAAATGGTTATGGAGACCATTCTCCGGGCAATTACAGTATGGTCGCGGCCATCATTACAGCGTTCACCATGACATTCATGTTTTTGCTGGTGATCTTGGGTGCTACGGATAAAAATGCCCCAAATGGTTTTGCAGGTCTTGCTATTGGTTTAATGCTGGCGCTCATCCACCTCATCAGCATTCCCGTTACCAATACATCCGTTAATCCAGCAAGAAGCATTAGCCAAGCTCTTTTTGTGGGCGGATGGGCCTTGTCTCAACTTTGGTTATTCATCGTTGTTCCGATTGCAGGCGCAGCGGCGGCGGGTTTAGTCCACGCATATTTTAAGTCTGAATAACCTCTTAAAACTGTTTTTAATAGGAGGGTTTTTAGATAATTTGCACACATCAAATCTTGCAGGTACGGCGCTAAAATCCCTCCTATTGTTTTAAGCATCATCGAAATGAAAGACCTAAAAACAGTCTTAAAGTCTGGGATTAGCACTAAATCAACTTATACTTGCTGATAGACCTCCTCGAAGGGAATCCGCATTCGGTCTCCCCAAACTCCACCAGCATCTCGGATGCCGCAAGAAACGACCATATTCACCTCGGCTCCATAGGGCAGGTTTAATATTCGCTTCACATATCGGCTATCAAATCCCTCCATTGGACAGGTATCGTATCCTTCACTTGCCATTGCCAGCATAAAAGTTTGTGCCGCAAGACCACATGTTTTATGCACCACTACCCTCAGATCACTTTCGGCAACCTGATAAAAAATCGGGCGGAAAAGCCCAATAAGGTTAACCATGATTTTCCTAAAAAGCCCCAATAGTCCAAAAAAACGAGCATATAAAAACGGGATCACCCGCCCATAATACATTTTCCAACGTTTGATTCTTTTTTCCTGCTTTTCGATTGGGCTGTTTTTCAGGACATTTTCCGTTTCCAAGGCCATCATTTTTTGTTTTCGGTCTAGGAATAAGTCTTGTCGGGTTACAAAAACAACCATTTGCTGTGCAGTGGAGGCAGCGGTTTGGTTCAAACATGCGACGGCCATTTTTTTTAGGGCTTCTGCATCCGTAATGTGATAAAACGCCCATAATTGCATATTGGAGCTATTTGGTGCTAAAGCTGCTAATTGCAAGCAGTTTTTTACTTTTCTCGGGTCAATAGGTTCTGGTTTAAAGAGCCGAACCGAGCGGCGATAATGGACGATTTCCGAAAAGGTCATCTTGTACTGGGATTGATTTTTGCTCCAAGTGAAAAGGCCGGTCTATCTGCAACTGGCCAAGTGTCTAAACAATTTCTCACCCACGAAACAGGTTTTTCAGGATAAACCAAATGTTTTCTTTTCGTTCCCGTAGCCGACGCGAATAATAGGGCAGCCACTCGGTTCCATAGGGTACATAAACCCGCATGTTATAGACTTTGCCGATCTGTTCTTGGGTTTCTGGCCGGATTCCATAAAGCATCTGGAATTCAAACTTATCTTTCGCAATATTGTGTTCGGCCACATATTTTTTGGTCTCATTGATCAGATAATCGTCATGGGTTGCAATACCCGGATAACGAGCATGGGTAATCAGTTGTGCCATGTATGTCAGATACCGTTCGCGTATATTTGGCATATCCTGATACGCCACCGATGCTGGTTCGCTATAAGCCCCTTTACAAAGCCGTACCCGCGCATTTAGGTCACACATTCGCGCCACATCCTCTTGGGTACGGTGCAAATAGGCTTGTAGAACTACACCAACATGATCCGAATAGGTGGGGTAAACCTTTTCAAACAGGTCTAAAGTGGACTGAGTGATATCCGAACCTTCCATGTCTAAGCGTACAAAAACATTTTGTTCTTTTGCAACGGTCAGTATTTTATGGAGGTTGTCCAAACAAAATTCCGTATCAATTTTTTGTCCAATCATAGATAGCTTCATCGAAATGTTGCAATCTAAACCGGGGGTTTGGCCAATTTGAGTTAACAAATGGAGATAGGCTTGGGTAAAACGCGCCGCCACCTTTCGGTCGCTAACATATTCACCCAACAAGTCTAAAGTAACATGCAGCCCTTTTTGGTTCAGAGATCGAACCTGTGGCAATGCTGCTTCTAAGGTTTCGCCAGCCACAAACCGTGAGGCGAGAAAAAATGGCAATCTCATATTTCCGAGTTTAGTAAGACAAATCCTGCCCGTAAATTAGGCTTTTTTCAAGGCAAACACCTAATACCCGATCGAACATTTGGGCTTTTCATCTTTTGAAAAAAATCTTCTTTAATCGTTTCCGATTGTTGAAGTGGGTCTTGGCCGGATCCGCCGTGCGAACACAAATTGCTCTTTTTGGCGTGCAGAATAATACGGAGATTGTGGATCAAGGCTATTCCGACGAACATATCCAGACGCATGAATAAACAGGTGATCGCCCTCATAAAGTGCCACATGGGTAATGCGTCCTTCTGGATTATTGCTAAAGAACAGCCAATCTCCACGCGCCAAAAGCCCAATTTCAGGTGGAATGGCTGCTCCAAAACGTGCCTGCATATAGGAATCTCGCGGCAAAGACAGGCCACTTAAAAGAGCCGAAGTGTGCGTAAGTCCAGAACAATCAACACCATACACACTTCTTCCGCCCCACAAATACGGGACTTCCAAGAGTTTTTCGGCTTGGTGTAATACTTGTTCTTCAAAGGGACGTGTCGTTTCGGGCGATTGCGGTTCTTGATACGGCTCGAACCGCCTGCCATCGGGCAAAAACCAATGATTGCCCTCACGGAACAAGACCCCAGCCATCGGAACACGCACCTCGTGGCCTTCGGCATCACCATCTACAAATCGGTTTTGGATGCGGAACAAATTGGCGACTTGCAGATGGTCAGGCAATGGAATGACCATGAAGGCACTCACAAAGCCACGATAACGGTCTGTTTGGGTCTCAATTTCCAACCACATGGGGTCGGGTACCGCCACAACCCGTGCTGCCTCGCCGAGGAGCATTTGATTGACCATCTCGGCGTGATCGCCGCCAAACTGACGAATGGGTACATAGGCCGTTCTCGCCACCACCATTTGTTCAGGATAAAACATTTGCCTCCAGATTAGTAAGCCAATAAGCTGTTTAGGGACTGCCGGAGACGCGCCTTTGCCGCATAGACCTCTTGCTCAATTTGTGTTGAAAAGGCAATTGGGAAATTGGCTCCGGTAACCCGTTTTGGTGGCGCATCCAAATGTTCAAACGCCGTCTCGATGACTTCCGAGGTAATTTCGGCACCAAATCCGCCCGTACCTTGTGCTTCTTGCAAAACTAAAAGTCGGTTGGTTTTACGCACTGATGCCTGAACGGTCTCACGGTCCCAAGGAACCAAGGTTCGCAAATCAATCACTTCTATAAGTTTGCCTTCTTTGACCCAAAAAGCAGCTTCCTCCGCAGCCCAGCGCGTCCCCAATCCCCATGTTACGAGGGTGGCAGCATCGCCGGCGTGAAGGATCCGTGCTTTGCCAATGGGCGTAAAATAGTTGCCATCGGGCAAAGGGCCTTTCTCGTTTCGGTACAAAAATTTGTGTTCAAAAACCAAGACCGGATTCGGCTCTACGATCGCGGCCATGAGCAAGCCTTTTGCATCAGCAGGCGTGGCGGGAACCACAACTTTGAGCCCGGGAACGTGGCAAAACCATGCTTCTGGTGATTGGCTATGGAAGGGTCCCGCGCCAATATAACCACCGAATGGCGCACGAATAGTCACGTTTACAGGCGCACCCCAACGATAATGCGTCGTGGCCAAGTTATTAACGATCTGATTAAACCCGCACGAAATAAAATCGGCATATTGCATTTCCACCACGGGTTTAAAACCTTCTAAGGCCAGGCCGAGTGCTGCACCCAAAACACCACTCTCCATAATGGGCGTATTTCTTACCCGCTCTAAACCAAATTCCTTCGCAAAGCCTTCGGTCACTTTAAACACGCCACCATAGCCCGCAATGTCTTGCCCCATCAAAAGCACCTTTTCATCATTTTTCATAGCAGTCCATAGTGCATCCGTTACGCCATCAATAAATCGTTTTTCTGGCGCATCGGGCGGCGGCTCCATTATTGGTCGTGTCGGAGAAGGCGCATAGACATCGGCCAATTCCTTTTCCAAGGTGCTTTTCACTTCTGGCTGGTCTAAGGCGAAACGAACCGCAGCCTCTATTTCAGCAAGCAATTCATCTTCTATTTCCTTCAAATCGGCTTCGGATATACCTTTAATCCGAAGAATTTGTTTTTTGAAACGTTGGATTGGGTCTTTTTGCGCCCATTCTTCAAACAAATGGGGTGGTACGTATTTCACACCAGAGGCTTCCTCGTGCCCACGCATACGGAAGGTTTTCATTTCCAAAAGTGTTGGTCCACCACCTGTACGCGCCAATTTTGCGGCATTTTCTATCGCACCAATGACGGCCATTAAGTCGTTACCATCTACCGCATGGCCGGGCATTCCATATCCAAGAGCAGCATCGGCCAAGTTTTCTACCGGAATAACTTCTTCAGTAGGCGTGGAAAGGCCATAGCCATTGTTTTCGATGACAAAAATAACAGGCAGTTTCCATGCTGCGGCCAAGCTAAGTGCTTCGTGGAAATCACCTTCGCGGGTAGCGCCTTCCCCCACAAAAGCGAGGGCTACTTTTTGCGAGCCTTCCAATTTTGTCGCCAAACCAAAGCCGCACGCAACGGGTAACATGGCGGCAAGGTGAGAAATCATCCCTACAATGCGGTGATCCAATTTGCCAAAATGAAAGGTACGGTCTCGGCCATTTGTAAAGCCACCCTCTTTGCCCATCAACTGACAAAACAAGGGTTTAAGTGCAATACCTCTTGTGGTAAAAACGCCTAAATTGCGGTGCATGGGCAAGACCATGTCATCCGGCGTGAGGCCCAAAACAGCCCCGACCGCAATGGCTTCTTGTCCATAACCGCTGAACCATTTGGTAATGCGGCCTTGACGGATAAGCCGAAGCATTTTTTCTTCGATAAGACGTGGTGTAACGAGTTTTTGATAAAACAACAATGCCGAGGTTTTCTGAATGTCTTTTGGCAAGTGTTTGTAAGGATCTTTAATCATCGGTTTTAGGGGACAATACACGAAAACCGGAAGATACCAAAAGCCCTTCCGGTTGTGATATAGAGAAGATGAAGAGCAAATGCGCTATCGTAGAAGTACCATTTTTTGCACCTCCGAAAAGTCCTCTCCAACGATTCGGCAGAAATAAACCCCATTTGGCAGCGTAGCTCCTTCAAGTTTCAGGGATTGCCAATCACCACCTTGAACCATACCGCTAAACACCTCACCCACATGCCGGCCCAAGAGATCGTGCAGTGTCACATTTACTTTTTGCGGTTTCGCCACCCGAAAACGCAGATTGGCTTGTTCTTTAAACGGATTAGGCCAAATTTTTTCCATCTCGTGGGTGATAGGAAGCGCGGGCCGTTCAGCATCTACAGGCGTACTGAAAACAACCATAAAGTTTGATTTGGTGCAAACTTGGTCCCCCTCTTGCGCCGTTAAGCAAACCTCGGAAGACAAAGTCGCCTGATCTGCAATTAAAACATCGTCCACATGCCAACCTTGTATGCCCGTCACAATATCGCTCGCAAACCTGAATCGTACCAGAATGGACTGATCAATGTAGCTGCTTAAATCGGCGACACTGTTCACGTATTTTTGGGATGAACCCGTAAAGGCTTTTCGATTGGTTAACGGCGTAGCAAACGTAGAAGTTATTTTTCCGTTGTAGCCATTGGTCAACCACTTTGAATCCAGATCTTGCCAATTATTGCCACCATCTACCGAGACTTCTACTACGCCGCCGTCGCTATAAAATTCGGTATTGTAATAATGCCAAAAGCTCAAGATCGGGCTTCCCACCTGTAATTTGATGGGCTTAGCCAAGGTCAACGTCAAGTCTGTGGCTTCTCCTTGGTTCTGAACAAATGCACTGGCCTTGCCACCATGAGGCTGCATCAAATTAACCGTCCAACCAAAATTGCGGGCATCTTTTGGCGCAACCCATTGGCTAAGCCCCTGCTCAAAATCATCTGCGACATAACGGTTGCCTGTTTGGTTTTGCAATCTCACCACAAAAGAACACGTTTTAAACCCAAAAGCCGCCAGATCACCGATGGTGAGCACTAATTTTCCATCGAGTAAACTCGTCGGACAAGTTGCATTTCCATCCTGATAAACCATATTATTTGGCAATGAAACCGTGACTTTTACACTGGATTTGGTCTCTGAACTGTTGTTGTTAATCTCCACCTTCATTTCGGCATCTTTGTCAAAATTGAGGGACGGCTCCCCGGCTTGATACACGAGACTGAGTCCTTTTGGGGGCAAGGTATAACCACGGCTCACCAAAATCTGATATACTTGATCTATTTGTGCACCTGATGCAGCCATCAAGCGGAGTGCCAAATAAAACGCATTAAAATAATCGTTTTGGTTAGAATCCCGATTGGTCATCCCGATGGCGGTAAGGGCGGCCTTATCGGTCAACGTCCGTCCTAAAACAGGCCAGATTTCCATCAAAGTAGCGGAAAGAATTTGCCCATTTCGCTCACGGAGGGATCCGCCAGTACTTACAATGCCACTTGGGAAGGTATTGGGATACAGGGTGGTGCGCCCAGACCAAAATGGATTATGCCCATCCCAGCGAAACACATGGTGATAAGAAGACTCTGTTGACGCCCAAGGCTGAACCGTCCATATGTAGGATTGTGCCCAATAGTCTGCAAAACCTTCCGCAAGCCCGTCATTCGTTGCATTTGAGATGCTCCCCAAGGTCATTCGGTCATGTAAGGCATGGGCTGTTTCGTGCCAAATGACCCCTGCATCCTCGGCATCGTCCACACCACCTTCGCCAAAAACCAAGAATCCCGTAGAGGGGTCGTACTGCGAGTTATCACTCCCATTCAAGGCACTTGCGTCAAACCACTGGGTAGTAGAATTACCCGTGTGGCGATTTGGGATAGAGAAACCCAAGGTCTCTGCTGTATATCGCAGGTTTTTATCTATGTGATAATATGCATTGACGGCCTCAAACACATCTTCGGTGCGCGTCGTCGAGAAATCATTACTGCTTTGTTCGAACAAGCCCTTAAAGGGTGCGCCGGTATCCGCAATCCACGCATATTTACCGCGCAAGAAATATTGCCCATTTTCTAAGGAAAGGTCATTTAGCACCACGCCTTTGAGTTGTGCAGTAAGTTCGGGCGAGTCGGCGTCATTATTATCCACCAAACCCGGTGCGCCATAAAGTTGCTTGGCAGAGGTAACAGGATCGGGATCAAATACTTTTCCTACACCATTCGCAAAACGTTGCGTACCGATAATCCTTGCGGCACTGTTGGTGTTTGAAAACGGCAAAAGTATCGCCTTTTTTGTCGCTGTTTCAGATGCCCTCACTTCCAAAACGGCCTCATGCGAATGTTTGCATTTTACCGCCAACGACTCCTTCTTTATCACCTCTCCACGATCCGCCGAGATCCAAACCGCCCAGTAGTGTTGGTGTTCGGGGTGGTACACCTCCACCCGACGGGCTTCTACCCATTTTCCCACATCATCAACCACCCAAACGGAAGCGGATCGAACCGGAAATCCGGGGGTTTCCTCGTTTTCATCTCGGAGAATTGCAGCCCTTGCAACTGCATCCTCACGTGCCAATCGCCGCCGAAGAGGCCGCTTCTGAATCTCCAGATTTGGAGGAACGGATTTAAAGGAGGAGGTTGTAAAAAGTACCTCGCCGCCATGGGTGATGGTCACAACCACTTCGCCGCCTTCAACGGCAATTTCTTGCAAAACCTGCTGAAACCGCACGGCATGTCCAAAAGGCAAGGTCGTATGACCAAGATATTGGAGCATGTCATCAGGTAGTTTAGGCATCCCAAAGAGTTCGGCTGAGCGTTCTTTTATGTACACCCGCGCCTTTTCTTGTGGCGTTCCGGATTGTGCAACATAACGGATTGTGTAAAGTGCACGTGGCAAACCCGAAGCCGCATCATACCTACCAAAACCGTTTATTTTTTGGTTTTGCTGTGCCTGCACATTAGGAAAATGAAGCACCGACACCAAGCAAAAAACAATTCTTAAGGCATGTATTCTCTTAAAGTTGGAGGTCATACGTTTAATAATAATATCCAAATAAGATCATCATTTCATCATCGGCGGTAAGTCCAAAAGAAATGGCATTATTCGTCGTATTGTCATAAGTAGCTTCTAAACGCAATTTGGTTCCAGCCTCCAGAATAAGCGGGTCATTAAACGTAAGAATAGGGGGATGCTCCCAATCATCTGCGAAATAGACCATTTTACCATTATTTGCCCCGCCCTCCACAAAGACCTTAAAGGACGTCATATATTGGTGGGCATGACTAAAGAGCATAATGATTCGGGTTTGTTTATTAAACGTAAAACTTTTCTGTAAGGTCGTTTTTTGTTTTGGAGGCAAAAAGATATTTGTATTGTTGAGGTCTAAGATATTCGCCTCATACTTTACCTGGCTTTTATCCACCGTATGCAGATTTGCATAAACCTCTCCTGTAATTTTTTCTTTGCCCTTGTTTACATAGTGGGAGTTTAGGTCAAAGCCTGCGTTTGCTGGCATCTTCAACGCAACCCCTTCCGGGAAAGTATAATCAAGGCGTGGCCATTGCGTACCACCAAAGAAGGTATGGTATTGCATGGGCGCGGCATTTAGCATATTAAAACCACCATTTGCATCCCAAATATCCCTAATGACGCCTTCCTTGGGCATAATTGAACTTGGGGTATTGGCCCTAAAATTATAGATCAAAAAGTGATGACTTCCGGCACGCATTTCGATCTCAAACCGCTTCACATAGGTATCCACAAGATTCCCCACCTTCTGAAAAACAAAAAACTCACGGTTAAAGTTTGGAGCAACGTCAAAAGGGCCAAGTTTTAGCTGATAACCCTGTACTGGCTTTTCCAATGGACGGAATGCGGGACGTTCATAACGTCTTGTGTCCTCCAAAACCTTCAGATCTACCACCTTACCTGCTTTAGGCGCTCCCGCTACAATCCATTGCCGGAGTAATTCCAATTCGCCATTTGTTAGTGGATCATCTCCGAGCGGCATTAATGCGCCGTAATTTGGATGGTCGTTATAAAAATGGTCTTCATCTGGATAATTGACTTTTTCCCAGAAATAGCTTTTGTACAAACTGGGCAGCCCTTGTGTACCGACCATTTCTAATCCATCTTTTTTAGCGGCAGCATTTTTCACCTGACTGCTCACCGTCTCCTCATAAGCCACATCCTCGGTCAGAATCAAACCAGATTGTTCCGCAAAACTTGAGCCTGCTACGTGACAATTCGCACATTTTGGGGTTAAAATCCGCGTCTGAATCGAGCGCCATGTGGTTGAATCGTCAAATTCATCTACATTCTTGACATCACACCCCGTCAGAAGAAGTGCAAAGAGGAAAAAAAACAAAGCGTTTTGCTTCATATATTCATTATTTTAAAGGTGATACCGTTAAGAACCAATCTGTAATCAATGGTGGCACATTCATGCCACAATTTTTCACTTCTATTATTATGAACAAGTTATACACGCTTGCTTTTCTTTTGATTCCATTGGGCTTTGTCTTCTGGTTTTGGGTCTTCAAATCACCCAAATCCAATGGCCATCCCGATTGGCCAAGCCGCCGGGAATTGCTCAGACGAGACCGCAATAGTCCTAAACCTATTCTGGTTTATGGAACCGGAAATCCCGCTTTTTCAGCACGTTACAAGCAACTTGCAGATTCGATAGATGCAGAAACGCCTTGGTTCGAATTAGACATAAAAGCAGATACCGAGGTTAAATGGGAGGAAATTGTTCAACGTCGGATTTATCTAATCGGAACCCCGCAGTCTAATTTATTGCTACAAAAAATACTCCCAAAAACCCCTTTTCGCTTCGAGGAAGACCGCTTTTTTATCCATGACGATGTTTTCCCACATCCCGAAGACCGTCTTCATTTTTTATATCCCAACCCATCGAATCCCAAATTACCACTTTTTGTCATTACCGGAAATACCGACGAGGCAATTATTGCAGGAAAATCTATCGAGGTTCGCGGTGATTTTCAGGTTTTTCATGGTAAAAAAGCCTCCCTTTTTGGGATGTATTCACAAATGCCGACTTCGCGTTGGGAGATTGATCCCGCATTGATTCGACATTTGTATTTCGAGACCAAACCTACTTTAGAAACCCAGCATTATCAATTTTTTGGCGCACAAGACCTAAGAGACGCTGCCCTTTTCAACAATCTTGCAACAAAGCGCGAGGCTGCTTATGCCAAAATATCCGATTTTATCCAAAATAAGAAGCCACATCCCAAGTTTCGCTATTATCTCTACAAAACATTTGAGGACTTGGGCTTGGCCACCAACGAAGTAAATTGTACTACACATGGCTTTGTTCGTCCCGAACGCTTCAACCGCCCCGCCATCGAGACAAACCCACCCACCTTTGAGGTCTCTTCCGTTTCGGATGATTTTTTTATTTGCAATAACGGATTATTAGACGGTCGCCAACTCATCCGTCATACTTTAGGAAAACCCCAAACCTTGGCCTTAGAATTGGGCTTGGCCATGTATTTCTCCCAAGACTGGCACAAACAAGGTTATCAATACTGGACGTACCGCCTTGCCACTTCTGGTTATTTGCCCACGCTTGAAGAATTGACGGACAATGACGTTTTGCAAGCAGAATCCGGCCTTCTTTTCCAGCCAGCCACAGGCACATTGGTGGCATTTCTAATCGAAAAGTGGGGCCGAGAAAAATTCCTCGAAAAATACCTTTCTTGGCAACCAAGTCCTGCGGAAATTAATGCCCTTTCTGAAAAATTCGACGCATTTGCGAGGCGAGAACAACCCCATTTTACTACAATTACCCAACAGATAAAACAGTCTTATTCCGAAAATATTTCTTTTTTAAAAGGATTTAATTTTGCGCACGAAGGCTATGGAATTTACAATGGCTACATTTCCCGGCAAGCAACCGAATCCATCTCAGCCCTAAAAAACATTGGCTCCAATACCATCGCAGTGATCCCTTATTCCTATATGCGTGATCCGAAAAAACCAAGTCCTTTGCGCTTTTCTCATGGCGCTGATGAAGAAAACGACGAGGCGGTGATCACCGTAGCCAATCATGCACGAGAATTGGGCATGTCCGTACTCCTGAAACCACAAGTTTGGATTCCCAGATCGTGGCCGGGTGAAGTTGAAATGCAAACCGAGGCAGACTGGGAGGCGTTTTTTAGGCACTACGAACGCTGGATTCGCCACTACGCACTGCTGGCAGAAATGTACCAAATCCCGATCCTCTGTGTGGCCACCGAGTTTGGCAAGGCCACAAAAGGCCATGAAGACCGCTGGATCGCCCTTTTTGGGCGGTTGAGAAGTTTGTATTCCGGCAAGATGACAGTTGCTGCCAACTGGGATGGCGGGTTTGATCATAAACCGTTTTGGGATGCCTTGGATTTTATTGGGATCAACAATTACAAGACGTTATCACAAAAACAGGATGCTTCGGATGCTGAACTGCTGGCAGGTGCAAAGATTGAAAATGCCTTCTTTCGGGCCATCTCTGAAAAATTCGGAAAAAAAATTGTCTTTACCGAGGTTGGATTTACCGCGACCGATACCCCTTGGATCCGCCCGTGGGAATATGCAGATGGCAAAGAAGTAAATTTAGACCACCAAAAGCGGAGCTACCAAGCCCTGCTTTCCGCCTTACACCAACAATCTTGGTTGGGGGGCTATTATTGGTGGAAATGGCCTTCTTTTTTGGATTATGGCGGCCCAAATGATCCTGACTTCACGCCTAATGGCAAGCCCGCCGAAGAAGTCGTCCGAGAATGGTTCAGGAAGTAAAGGAAATGCCTTTGTTTTGATGATGATTAATTTGCTTTAATACAAAATAATTCACATCCAATAAGATAGTTCTCTCACTCAAACACCCGAAATGCCGGATATGTGGCCAAAGCTAACATGTCGTAGTCTCCTTTTGTATCGCCATAGGCATATAAACAGATGGACGAAAGCGGGCCAACGCAGGCTTCGAGCCGAGCGACCTTCTCTGGGCCATAGCAATTTTTACCGACGAGCCGCCCTGTTAATCGTTCTTTTTGTACTTCAAGCCGCGAGCTGCAAACGTCATCAAAGCCGTATGCTTTTGCCCAAGGACGCAAATAAGCCTCAATAGAAGCGCTTACCAAAACCAAGCGGTGACCTTGTTGTTTGTGCCATCGAATTTTTTGCAATGCTTTGGGTCTTAAAAGTTCTGGAAGACGTTGTTCTGCAAATGCCTGGGCTTTCTCTTGCATCTCGGCATCTGAAAATCCTCCGAAAAAGTATTTTAAAGTGATTTCTTTGGCTTTCTGATTACCTATTAACCCTAATTTAAAGGCCAATATCATAGGTGAAAGTACAATCGCACCCTTGACAAAGACCCAATTTGAGTGTGAAAAGCGAATAAAGTGATAAAGCGAATCTGAGGTTGTAATGGTTCCGTCGAAGTCGAAAGCAGCTACGGTTTGCATGTTTCAAGGAATTAGGTTCAAACGGCGTCCCAACACCGAGTTAAAACGGTTGTTGGGGTCAATGGCGGATTTTATGGTTTGCCACTCTTGCCAACCGACGTACATTTTCCTAAATATTTCTGGTGCAAGAAAAGCATCTTTAGAAAGATACAGCCTTCCATGTGCCTGTTGCACGACATTTTCCAAATTTTTCATCAAACGCGAGACTTGGTCGTCTATTGGAAAATCCATGGTGAGTGTCCAACCGGGTGATCCAAAAGACAATAATCCCAGATCATTTGGCCCCATTTTTTTAAGGACAGACAAAAAGGAAGGCCGCCCACTTTTTGCGCCAAGCTCAATTAATGTCCTTAGAACCTCTTCTGCATTTTGAAAAGGGATGACACATTGGAATTGTACAAATCCGTGTTTTCCATATAATTTATTCCAATTTCCTATGGCATCTAATGGATAAAAAAAAGGATCGTAGTGAACAATACTTTCTTGGATATGCCGCCATTGCCGATAATAAAAAGCCTTGTTAAAGAGCTGTATATTACGAGAATGGAGTAAAAAAGAAGGTGCTTCAAATGGGACAGAAATTCTCGGTTCGGTATGTATCGGAAGTGGATTTTTCTGCCATTTTTGAGGCAATTCTTCCCGCATCGCATGCCTTCCACAAATCAAGTGCCCACGTCCTAAAGCAGTACCTTTTGCGAGACAATCCACCCATGCCACCGAATAAGGCCAATCGCCATGGTCTTCCTCAAAAGCCGCCATCAGTGCGCCAAGATGGTCCGCTTTCACTTTTTTCTGCACCACGAATGAGGTTTCAATGCGCAATAACTTTAGGGTAACTTCTGTGATGATGCCCGTAAGCCCCAAACCCGCAACGGTTGCCGCAAAAATTGGGTCATTGGGTTTAAGTACCACGATCTCACCAGTAGCCGTTAACAATTTTAAACCCGTAACATAACGAGAAATGGACCCAGAAACATGGTGGTTTTTGCCATGTACATCATGGGCAATAGCCCCGCCCAAGGTCACATATCGGGTTCCGGGAGTAACAGGAATAAAGAAACCATGTGGCACAATGGAAAGCAACAAATCGCCGACGGAAAGGCCAGCCTCTACCGTAATTTCACCACAGATCGTATCAAAGTACTTAATTTTATTGAGCTTACAGAGGTCAACTCCGATTCCTTTTTGGGGCAATGCGGCATCTGCATAACTCCGACGTAGTCCTATGGGCGTGAGCGGATCGGGGTGTTCTGTCACCCAAGACTGAAGTGCCGAGATTTCTTCCGGTTGCCATATTAGCGCCTGTGAACGCAAAAACCGCCCCCAACCCGTAACCGTTTGTTGGAAGAACGGCGGATCCGACTTGGGGGCATGTTCCATGATTAAAGATCGAATTTAATGCCTTGGGCCAATGGCAAGGCGGTGGAGTAGTTGATGGTATTGGTCTGCCGACGCATATAAGCTTTCCACGCATCCGACCCCGATTCGCGACCGCCGCCTGTTTCTTTTTCACCTCCAAACGCGCCACCAATTTCTGCACCAGATGTTCCAATGTTTATGTTGGCAATGCCACAATCAGAACCTTGCGCAGACAAGAAGTACTCACTTTCGCGCAGATTATTGGTAAATATTGCCGATGACAATCCCTGTGGTACCCCATTTTGCAAGGCCAACGCCTCTTCTATAGTCTCGTATCGGATGAGGTAGAGAATGGGCGCAAAGGTCTCGTGTTGAACACTTTGGTAATGATTCTCCACTTCAACTAAGGCTGGAACCACATAATTATCTTTGATCACCTCGCCACCAAAAAGTACTTTTCCACCTTCATCTTGCACCTCTTTTATGGTTTGCTGCATCAAGCTAACCGCCATCTCATCAATTAATGGCCCGATCAATGTTTCCTGTTCCATCGGGTTTCCAATTCGGGAACGTAACGAACCATAGGCATTGAGCAACTTTTGCTTCACTTCATCATAAATAGACGATTGAACGATGAGTCGCCGTGTGGAGGTGCATCGTTGGCCACACGTCCCGACAGCACCAAACAAAGTCGCTGGAATCGCTAAACCCAAATCTGCATGTTCGGAAATAATAATGGCATTGTTCCCACCCAATTCCAGTAAGGAACGGCCCAAGCGCCTCGCCACTGTTTCAGAAACGGCTTTACCCATTCGTGTAGAACCCGTCGCAGAGACCAAGGGAATTCGTTGGTCTGAGGCCATTCTTTGACCAATAACGGAATCGCCCACCACCACATTAAAGACGCCTTCCGGCAAATTATTGCGCTTTAATACATCTTGGATAATGTTCATACAAGCAATAGCCGTCAAAGGTGTCTTTTCACTCGGCTTCCAGATGCTCACATTGCCACAGACCGCAGCGATCATGGCGTTCCATGACCAAACCGCTACCGGAAAATTAAACGCGGAGATAATACCCACAACCCCTAAAGGATGCCATTGTTCGTACATTCGGTGATCTGGACGCTCCGAGTGCATGGTTAAACCATATAACTGGCGTGATAGGCCAACCGCAAAATCACAAATATCTATCATTTCTTGTACTTCACCCAAGCCTTCCTGATAAATCTTGCCCATTTCCAGCGTCACTAAAGCCCCAAGAGCTTCTTTATGAGTCCGGAGGGCATCACCGATTTGGCGTACAACTTCGCCACGTTTTGGTGCAGGAACCTTGCGCCAGACCTCAAAAGCCTTATTTGCTGCCGCCATAGCTTGTTCATATCCAACCTCGTCTGCCATTTGAACAGCACCCAATTCTTTCCCATCTATCGGAGAAAAAATGGTTTTATAGGGTATCTCACCAGCGGTGTAGTTTTCGCAACCTGTTATTACACAAGGATTTTGGCCTGATAATTGCAGGGTGTTTAGCACATCTTGAATGTTCATTGTAGATTATAGATTAAAGGGGATTGCAATGTTGAGGCCGTTTTACCCAACGTTACAACCCAATAACGCTACGACCTCGAACATTAAAGATACCGCCAACAAAACATGAAGTCTGGTAATTTTTTATTGTGACTTCGTGATCTTTCCAAAAACATGGAAGCCGCACCTATTTCTTTAAAGAAGCGAGCTGTATTCTTATGTTCCTTGACAGGCTTCCTTTTCAGAACGATGTGGGTGGCTTCCTAATTTGAGACCCAAATGAATTACCAATTTCATTTTGAGTCTCATTATGGTTAAACGGTTTTGCTTTTTGATACATCTGAATAAATGAATCTGAGTATTAAGCTTATAGACCTACAAACCTACACCACCACCACAATGGACACACTGACGTTAGCATCAGCAACAGCTTTTGCCTTAGACACTGCTGAAGCAGAATTGGTTACCGGCGGTTTTCGTCGCACTCGCACAACGTACTTAAATCCTACTACCCAACGGATTCTTTACCGAACTGTAACACCACCCTCGACAGCTTTGCCACCAATAAATGACCGACGTCAGAATGCTATCATTGGCGTGGATGATCAGAATTGATCAGATCACTACCCCAATATGCCACCACCCAGCCTCGTTCGTCACGGGGCTTTTTTGTTTCCCGAAAAGGATTTGCCCGTTGAAGCAACATGGCTTCCACAACCAAAACAATACCCACATGAAAAATTTGTCTCAAATCGCAACGTACAGACTTGGAAAAGACCAAGCTGACAACGTAAAAGGGGGCATCGCCAGAAAAACCTTTAGCCAAGTTACGTACCTAAAAAAACCCAAAAAAAACAATCCAAGACGCGAAAACATGCGAGTAACTTTGGACGACAGCAATGACGCTGTTTAATGTTTTTTCGGGATGCATATTACCTTAAAAAGGTTTAGCGCTTTTAACGAAAGAAAGGGGGGATTCGTCGAAAGTATCATGGTGTAGATCGAAGAATTTGATTAGGAAATGGCCGTAGCCAGTAGTTTCGGAACAGAAATCAGCGGGATTAACCACCTGCTCATCCAAAGACTACCTTCACAACCAATCAATTTCAATCGCCATGAAAAAGCTAAACCTCAAAAACGCCGTAAAATTTGCACTGGGAAAGGAAGAAGCCAATGCCTCGAAAGGCGGTGTCAGCAAAAAAACAGTGGTGTATAACCAAGTTACGTATCGCAATATGCCCGCCAATGATCCTAAAAAGAATAAGAGGCGAGAAGGCGCAATTGTTAGTTGCGACTCGCAAAATTAGGGTTCGTCACATGAGAAGCCTCGGTTCAATCGAGGCTTTTTTTTATATCGTTATGCTTGAATCGGAATTGTCACTTCACAAATTTGAATTAATGGTTACAAGTAAAAGCTGGCTCATTACCTCAGGAAGATTTCTAATTAATTATGGCGACCGTTTAACCAGCCCATACCTACGTCGCAAAAGGTTTAATTCATTCACCGAAGGGAATTCGGGTTTTATCGAGCCGTTTTGGTGATACATCGAATCACACCCGTTGGCCAAAATAAGAAGTGGTAGTTTGCATCAGTCAGAGAAAATTCCTGACCAAACAACAACCTCCATCTTCAAAAATCTTGCGCCATGAAAAAGCTAAACCTCAAAAACGCCGTAAAATTTGCACTGGGAAAAGAAGAAACGCAAGCCACCCAAGGCGGTACGGGCAACCGGAAAATCAAAGTAAGCCAAGTAACCTATCGCTCCCAACCTGCGCCATCCAAAGTTGCAACCCCAAACCCCAGACGAGTAGGTGCAATTATTGGCGTTGACGACCAGAGCTAAATAGCCCAGAACAAAACCGCGTTGATCAGCATGAAAAGTAGAAGCCCTGCATTTGCGGGGCTTTTTTGTTTGAGATGTTGCATAAGGCTACTGTAATTGCTAAACTGAAAGCAAATCAATCCCTATCACTTAATCAATCCCTAACCCGTAGCCACATGAAAAAACCAATCCTTTTTATATTCGCCCTACTCTTGCTACAAGTAGGTTGTAAAGCACCCGAAAATGTGCAATCTGGTACACCAACACAACGTTCCACTGCAACCTATGGCCCACTTGCTCAGCAATACAAGAGTGTGGCCGATAAAATCATAGCGGCATCATTGGCAGATAGTGTGGCTTGGGATCGGATGGCCGAAATGAGCGACCGCTTTGGCGCAAGATTCTCCGGTAGCCAAAACTTGGAGGATGCGCTCGATTGGATTATTGCAGAACTCAAGAAAGATGGTTTGGAAAAAATTGCTACTGAAGAGGTAATGGTTCCGAATTGGAAGCGTGGAAAGGAATGGCTCAAACTCGTAAGCCCAAGACCAATGGACTTACCCGTTATGGCATTGGGAGGCTCCATAGGTACGCCGCCGGAAGGCATCCAGGCGGAAGCCATTGTTGTGAGTAGTTTCGACGAACTTTCCCAAAAAGCAGATCAGGTCAGGGGGAAAATCTTGGTTTTCAATGCGCCCTTCACGAGTTACGGAGAAACGGTACAATATCGTGTACGAGGTGCAAGCTTGGCCGCTCGGCATGGCGCCGTGGCCAGTATTATCCGCTCTGTTGGGCCGTACTCGATGGTCTCTCCACATACTGGCGGAATGGGCTATGAAGAAGGAATCCCTAAAGTACCCGCAATGGCGATGGCCTCCGAGCATAGCGATATGCTGGCCCGAATGCAAGCACGCGGCCAAAAAGTGGTGCTCCAACTCTACTCCGAGGCTCGGATGGAGCCAGATGCCAAATCCAGAAATGTGATGGTGGAAATCACCGGGCGCGAAAAACCGGAAGAAGTGGTGGTGATTGGCGGACACATAGACTCTTGGGATGTGGGTTTGGGTGCGATGGATGATGGTGGCGGAACAGTGGTCTCTTGGCAAGTCCTTAACGTCCTGAAAAAATTAGGATTACGCCCCCGAAGAACCATTCGGGTGGTCTTCTGGACTAATGAAGAAAATGGCCTTCGCGGTGGGCAAAAATACATGGAAAACCAAGGCGAAAAGGTCAAAGACCACATCCTTGCCATAGAATCTGATGCGGGCGTTTTTAAGCCCAAAGGATTTGGCTTTACCGGCTCCGAAGCGGCACGCAAAATGATTGAGGACATCGCAACCTTACTCAACCCAATCGAATCCGGGCAAATCCTTCGGGGTGGCGGCGGTGCGGACATCGGCCCGCTGATGCAAAAAGGCGTTCCCGGAATGGGCTTGAATGTAGATGGAACCAAGTACTTTTGGTATCATCACACCCATGCAGATACACCAGACAAATTAGACCCACGAGAGATGGGACTATGTGTGGCCACAATGGCCGTAATGGCGTATATCGTTGCAGAGATGCCAGAGCGCTTACCCCGTTAGCCGTTTTTCCATGTAGGCGGGGGCGCAAGTCCTCGCTACACTTTTCTTTTTGCTCATGCTTATTCCTATCTACGACGACGACAGTAAGCTTAACAAACCAGCTTATTTCACCATTGGCTTATTAGTGGCGAACATCTTGTTTTTCCTCTTTCAGACGAACGACTGGGTCTATGGCTTTGGCTTGATTCCACAAGAATTGGTGAATGGAACGGACTACATCGGCAAGATCAAATTATCTATTGATGGCAAAGACCTCACTATTCCGCAGTACATGGGGCCGAACCCCATTTACCTCACCCTTGTTTCGTCCATGTTTATGCACGGCGATTGGCTACATTTAGGCTTTAACATGCTCTACCTTTGGATTTTTGGTGACAATATAGAGCATATTCTCGGTACTCGGCGCTTTATCTGGTTCTATATGCTAACAGGAATTATCGGCGGATTGGCGCAAGTTGCCATAGAACCCAACTCTTGGCTTCCGATGATTGGCGCTTCTGGGGCTATTTCTGGTATTTTAGGTGCATATTTGGTTCTTTTACCCAAAAACAAAGTACGGGTTCTGTTCCTCTTTGTCTTTCGTTTCTCGGTTCCGGCTTTGCTCTTGCTTGGGGTATGGATTGCGCTTCAGGTGGTGAATGGACTTGCGCCAGAAGCTACCGACCAAACGGCTTATGCTGCCCACCTCGGCGGATTTGTAGCGGGAGTACTGGGTGGTCTCCTTATTCGATTTTTCACCAACTTCCACCAAGATCAGACTTTGCCTTAAAGGATCTACTTCCTAAATGTTCCTACACCTCCCTCTAAAGGCCAAAAGCGGATTTACGGACTGCTTTTTAGGCTATACGTCACCATACAAGAAGGTCACGCGGTTCTCATCTCAACAAAAACATGGCGGAGATAGTCCTGAACCCGATGGGTAAAATGTTGACCGGCTTCACTGAGGGTCTTCGGCTGGCTTATCACATATTTATGATAGGCTGCATAAAATTGCATCGAAAAGGCCATTTCTGCTTCCGAGAAAGATTCTCCTCGGCCTATTATAAAGAGGGGTGGAAAAGCAATTTCGTAACCATTTTCTTCGTCAAAGGAAACGTCACAGACGAGCGGTTCATTAAACGTAAAGATGAAATCATCGAAACGTAGCAGGGATGGCGCAAATTCCGGAAGTGCATAAACCGGACTTGGGGGCGGCGGAGGTGTTTTTTTCCAAAATAACATAGCAGACCGACGGTGGTTGGGTAAGCAAACAGGGATTCCTTAAAGGGAACCCCTGCATAAAATAAGGCATTTAGTCCTAATCTTCAATAGCTTTATCGGCTGTTTCCTCATCGCCCGATTTCTTTTGGCGTTTGGTTTTTTTTACGGGCGCTTTGTCCTTGGGTGTAAACGTTAGTACGTCTGGATTTTCCGCTTTGTTATAGGAAATTTCGAGCACATCACCGTCGTTCAGGTTTGCCGATAGGATGGCCTCAGCCATTGGGTCTTCAACATATTTTTGAATGGCCCGCCGTAGTGGTCTTGCCCCAAATTGTGCATCATAGCCTTTGTCCACCAAAAACGCTTTGGCTTCCTTCGTAAAAGCGAGTTGGATTCCCAAGTCATGTACCCTTTGGAACAAATCCTTCGCCATCACATCTATGATTTCCAAAATGTGTTCTTTTTTCAAAGGCTGGAAGACAATCACGTCATCAATCCGGTTGAGGAACTCAGGGTTAAAGACCCGTTTTAGCGCATCCTCTACGGTGCTTTTCATGCTTTGGTAATTGATTTCCGTTTTTTCTTGGGAAAATCCTATTCCTTTGCCAAGATTTTTAATGTCCCGCGCCCCAATATTGGAGGTCATGATGATAATGGTATTCCGAAAATCCACCCTACGCCCCAGTCCATCAGTCAAAACACCATCATCCAAAACCTGCAAAAGGATGTTAAACACGTCTGGGTGCGCCTTTTCGATCTCGTCTAACAAGACTACCGAGTAGGGCTTCCGTCGCACCTTTTCCGTCAGTTGCCCCCCTTCTTCGTAACCTACATATCCGGGCGGTGCACCAATGAGGCGGCTTACTGCAAATTTTTCCATGTATTCCGACATATCAATCCGAATCATGGCGTCTGGAGAATCAAACAAATACTCGGTAAGGACTTTTGCCAACTCGGTTTTCCCTACACCTGTTGGGCCTAAGAAAATGAACGAGCCGATGGGTCGCTTTGGATCCTTCAGTCCGGCGCGAGTACGTCGAATGGCGCGTGCCAATTTTTCTACCGGTTCCACTTGCCCAATCACCCGTCCTTTTAAGGCCGCTTCCATTTCCATCAATTTTTTGCCTTCGGCTTGGGCAATTTTGTCCACAGGAATCCCGGTCATCATCCCAACTACCGCAGCAATATCTTGGAGGGCGACATCATGGACTTCGCTTTCAGCGCGTTGTTCCCACTCCGATTTTGCGCGATCCAAGTCCTCCAAAAGCCTTTTTTCGCGATCCCGCAACCTTGCCGCCTCTTCAAATTTTTGGCTTTTCACCACGCGGTTTTTTTCTTCGCGGATACCTTCTATCTCTGCCTCTAAATCCACAACCTCTTTAGGAACTTTAATATTGGAGAGATGAACCCGCGCTCCGGCCTCATCCATCACATCTATTGCCTTATCTGGCAAGCAGCGTTCCGTAATGTAGCGATCACTTAACTTCACCGCCAATTCAAGAGCTTCATCACTAAAGCGCACATTGTGGTGTTCCTCGTATTTTTGACGAATGTTTTTCAGAATTTCCACCGTTTCTTCGGGCGTAGAAGGATCCACCATTATTTTTTGGAATCTCCGGTCCAAGGCTCCATCTTTTTCGATGTATTGGCGGTATTCGTCTAAGGTTGTCGCCCCCACGCATTGGATTTCCCCCCGTGCCAGAGCGGGTTTAAACATATTGCTGGCATCCAACGAACCAGAAGCACCGCCGGCTCCGACGATCGTGTGCAGCTCATCAATAAACAAAATGACATCTGGGCTTTTCTCCAATTCACTCATCACTGCTTTCATCCGTTCTTCGAACTGTCCTCGGTATTTGGTACCCGCCACCAAGCCCGCGAGGTCTAAGGTCACAATCCGTTTATCAAAAAGGATACGGCTTACCTTCCGCTGTATAATCCTCAAGGCGAGTCCTTCAGCAATCGCTGTTTTCCCCACGCCGGGTTCACCAATCAAGACGGGGTTGTTTTTTTTACGCCGACTCAACACTTGCGCTACACGTTCAATTTCCCGCTCACGCCCCACAACCACATCCAACTTCCCCTCTTCAGCTAGTTTGGTGAGATCTCGGCCAAAATTATCCAACACGGGTGTTTTACTTTTTTCCATTTTGCTTCTTTCTTTTGGAGAACCAGCAGTAGGACGATTACCACGACCCTCCGGATTCCGCTGGCTCCCCACAATCGGTTTATTGCGTCCGTGCGAAGTACCACCGCTAATGATGCTGTCTAATTCGGCTCGTGCTCCATCATAAGATACGGAGAACGCCTGTTGCATAATTTGAGCCGCAAGGTTTTCGTCGTCACGCAATAGGCTGAGTAAGAGATGCTCGGTACCAATCACCTCACTTTTATAGAGCTTCGCTTCTAAGTAGGTGATTTTAAGAACTTTTTCAGCTTGTTTGGTAAGGGGAATATTGCCGGCGGTAAGCGTTCCCCCAGCAGTTCTAACGGTTTCCTCGATGGCAAGCCGAAGCCGATGCAAGTCGCATCCCATATTGCGTAGGATTTTGATTGCAATTCCTTCCCCCTCTCGGATAATGCCCAAGAGGAGATGTTCGGTTCCGATGTAGTCGTGCCCCAGCCGGATTGCTTCTTCCCGGCTGAACGATATGACATCACGAACCCTATTTGAGAAATTTCCTTCCATGCTGTTTTCACCACGAAAACGCGGATATTTGGTCTTTGAATCTAAAAAATGGAATAGGGAAGTTACAAACGGAAATACCGAAAAACCCCATTTGTCGAAAAAAAGGAGCGTCGGCAACTGCGACCGCTCCTTGTGGCAAAGCATTCAGCCTTAAGCGGCATTATGCCGAAAAACTAGCGCCACAACCGCAAGTACTCGTGGCATTGGGATTGTCAAAAATGAATCCTCGATTGTTCAGCCCGTCGTGATAATCCACCGTCGTATCCATCAGATACAAACCGTGCCGTTTGTCCATCAACACTTGAATTCCACCAATTTCAAAGAGTTGGTCGAACTCCTTTTTTTTGTCGAAGCCCAACACATAGGACATTCCTGAACAGCCGCCTCCTTTTACCCCTACCCGCAATGCATACCCTTCCGGAATTTGTTTGGCGACCAGAATTTTACGGATTTCCTCTGCGGCTTTATCGGTAATTTTAATCGGCGAATCAGCAATTACAGCGCTCATGTTGTCTTTTAATTCCTACTTGGTTGTTAAATTTTAGCCCTCTAACCTACCATTTTCAAATGTGTTCCGAAAGAAAGCGTAAAGTTGTCCAAACGTGTTTCAGAACTTCCGAGCCAGTACTACAGGTGCTTTGTATGCCTCGGTTGTGCCAGACATTCGATCTACCGATTCAAGCAAAACGATATATATCCCCACCCTCAGCGATTGGCCGGCATCATCCAGCCCATTCCAAAACAAGGTTCCTTCCGTTGTACCCAATACCGCTTCTTCTAATGTCCGCACTTTCCGGCCAGCACTGTCATAGATCCGCACCCGAATAAGAGACGTTGCAGTTGTAAGTTTATACGAGATCGCTGCAACATCATCCGTCCCATCTTGGTCGGGAGAAAATGGCGAGGGCGAAATAGCGAGATTACCACCGTCTTGAGGCACTTGTCCTGTATTATACACACTGTTTTGTTTACCCGGCGTCCCGCCTTGCAGTCCGGCACTACTCGTCCAATTGTTTCCGGTGTTCGAGGTAGCGACTGGCGAAATCCGCTCTAAAGATACCCCTTTCGTGACTAAGAGGTTTGCATTGTGCCATTTAGGATCATAGTGTACTTCATCTAAAACCACTTTGTCGGAGCGATGTATTCGGATGGTTTCTCCGGTATTGGTTAAACTGAGGGAAGTACGGTCTAAGGATAGAAATGCGATATTTGGAGCATTAAAATCAGTCATCGAAAAGGCTTTGGCCAATTTGGATGTACTTGGCAACGCAGCGCTATTAAATCCAGACTCTGCCGAGATGACGACATAGCCGCCCCCCGCAACCGATCTATTGCCTGCTGCTACGCGAATGGTATCCGCTTTTCCATTTTCATCAGGGGTATTTGTCCAAAAAAGATTGGTGATATCCAGAACAGCAGAGGATGTATTGACCAACTCAAAGTATTCGGTTTGGTCTGGGATATTGTCTTTTGTATCCGCTAAAGGATCGAACATGATCTCGTTAATGAGTAACTCTCCGGGCTGTGGGAATCGGGCCAAGACCACTTGAAGTTGTGAAACGGTATTTTTTGCGAGGTCTTGAATGCCCGTAATCACCAAATTCCCGCCAATTACATTTCCAAAGGTGAGCGTGACAGAAAGGCCATCCGTGCTTAAATTGGCCGCCGAAGCCGCAATGCCGCCCAATTGAAATATAGAAGCCACGACAGATGTGGGCAATAAAGGTTCGTTAAAGACCACTTGGACGGTTGTGTTCGTAAGTTGACGTGCAATCAAGACTTTTGGCGCTTCCACATCCGGTTTATAAATGCTGTTTTGCCTTCCGGGTGTGGCCTTCGCGGGATCGGAGCAAGGCCCCCAATTTGCCGCATTATTAGACGCACTGTTTGGGTCTATGCGCTCCAACGAGACATCTGTCCCGCCCCAAGAACTCCGGTAGGCCACCATATCTATGGTAGTTGCTCCATATAACAAGGTGACGACCTCTGTGTCGTTGTTTAACGCTGGCCATGATGGCGGTACGATGATTTTAACCGAGGGGTATGCCGCTGGAAACAAGGTCGCATCTTTCGCCAAAACCGCATATCCTCCCGGCGGCAGGAGGGTTGTGGCATTGGTAATGGTGCGTATGGTTGCTGTATCATCCTTAAACCGGAAATCCTTCAGATCGAAGGTTTTATTCGAGGTATTGTATAGTTCTAAAAACTCTAAATCGTCTGCGCCTGCTGGGTTATAATGAATTTCATTGATAACCACCTCAAGGGGTTGTGGGACTGTTTGTGCTCGGCTTGCAGTAGGGAGCCATTGAGCAAGAATAGCGAACAATATCGTAATGCGTTTCATAGTCATAAGATTCAAAACATGATCAACCTCGGAACACGCCATTCGTTTTATTCTGTTCACCAAAAAGGCAAGCAAAAACGTATGAGCCTATAATATAGGGGACTTTAGGAAAAAAGACGCATCACCTCATCTTAAGAATCCAAAAAATGAATTAAACTTTCCGACATGAGCCGAATGGCTGGCTGGAGTGCATGTTCATCCACGTCAAATCGGGCATCGTGTAAAGGGAAAGCGGTAGAGGCATTGCTTTGGGTTCCTAATCGAACCAAATAAATGGGTACATAAGCACCATAATGCGAGAAATCTTCTGCACCCATACTGGGTCTTGGGACATTAAAAATGGCTTCTGGGCCAAAAAGACGGCGTGTGGTCTCCACCATCACCTCATGCAATTTTTCGTCATTGATAACTGCTGGTGCCCCAAACCGATACGTCACTTCAGGAAAAGCCCCGTACAAAGCGCCAATTTGCTCGGCGGTTTGGATCAGTTGTTGCCGCAATTTAAGCCGGTCTTGCGGATCGGCCACACGCAATGTACCACCAAAAGAGGCCGTTTGGGGAATTACGTTTAAGGCTTTTCCGGCTTCGAGGGTACAAATGGTGAGAATGGCAGGGTTTCGGCTATCGGTAATCCGCCCAACCAACTGATAAAGCGCATTCATAATTTGTGTGAGAATCCAAACTGGATCGCCGGACTCATGGGGTCGTGCGGAATGTCCCGTTTTCTCTCCAGAGACCCTGACCTCAAAAGTATCCGCTGCTGCCGTAGAAGCACCTGCATTTAGCCCAAACCTTCCTGTGGGCAGTGTTGGATCTACATGAAAAGCAAATGCGGCCTCTAAGCCATCCAAAACGCCATCTTTGATCATCAGCGGCGCACCACTCGGTGAGGTCTCTTCTGCAGGCTGGAAAAAAACTCGCACTTTTCCTCGGAAGGTTTGTCTTTTTGCAAAAAGCGAGAGCGCCACCCCAAGTGCAATCGTACTGTGGACATCATGCCCGCATAAATGTGCTTTTCCAATGCTTTTAGAGGCGTAAGAAACTTTTTTCAGGTCTTGAATCGGGAGAGCATCCATATCCGCCCGAAAACCCACTGCACGATCCCCCGGTTGCCCTTCTATGTCCACAAAAAAACCTGTTTTACCGATCGCCCCACTTGGCTTAAGGCCAGATTTTTCAAGCACATACTTCAAAAATTTTGCGGTATGAACCTCATGGAAGCCTAATTCTGGGTGTTGGTGAAGATGGCGACGGATACCCGACAAAAAATGAAAACTGCCGAAGCCATTCGGGAAATCCGAAAAGTCCGGCAGTACTACTTCTGGAAAAACTATGTTTCTTTGCATACCTTATTTTGCAGAAAACATCTTAATAAAGTGTTGGTTCATCATGTGCGCCTCGGCCTCAATTTGTGTAAGTTCTTCTGGCTTGGTAGCATACTTTCTTTTCAACACCATCAGAAGCCTTGGCTTTTCGGCCTCAGAAGACCTTGCGTAATCCCAATAATCTGCCGCTTTGCTAAAGGACTCGTCGAAGGCATCTGGATCGGCAGGATCTATTTTTTCTAACAAAGGTGCAGCAAAGCGTGCCAAAACATCCGGCGACTGCGACTCGGCATCGTCCTCTGCAGGCATATAGATCTCGGTAGTTGCGGGTGTTGGTTGGTCTGCATCCAACGCCTCGATCACCGCCTTAAACGACTGCGTTTTGTAGCCACTGCTTTCCTCTGCTTGTTGAACGGCTTGTTTGGAGAATCGCTTAAAACTCTCCTCCATTTTAGCAACCATTTCTTGAAAATCTTCTCGGTCTTCCACCTCTGGTTCCTCGCCCAGCATTCGAGCTTCCATGATAGCACGTGCTTCGGTTTTTTCTTCCTTATCCGTTCTAAAATAGGCCCAAAACAACCGTGCAGACTCCAAGATTGAGACGGCTGTATCCATCATATCCAAGTCTTCGACAAATTCCAACTCATCCAAAACGGCGCTTTTCTCCAAGCCGTAAAAAACCCAGAGTGGTTCGGAAAAGCGGCTCAAAGCTTCAAAAGATAGCCCAGTTGTACCGGACTGCAAGGTTAGATAGCGGCTTTGCAGCCATAAAAAATCATCCATTCATTTTTTGATAAGAGGCAGGGCAAAATGTTGTTATATAGGCTTGACAAACGTGCCCGAAGATATTACGCTATGATGCAATCAGAACACCTAAGATTATAAAAGAATAAACGAAGATGTTATAAAAGACCATTGCGTTTTCTAAGAAACCACTCGATGGTGAGCAAAACAACCAATAAAACCAAGAGTTGCCACATCGTCCAAGGCTCCACATCGGATTCTTGTTTGGAGAAAGTAGGTTTTATTTTTCCAGAATCGCGCAAACGATTAATAAAGGTTGCAGCATTCTTGGCGGTTGAGAAGAGGCCACCGGAACGTTGTGCCAAACCGCGCATGAGTCCGGCATTGGCCGCCGTTTCCTGAAATTCCAAACTAAGCGCCCCTACCGCAAATGCACCCGCATCCGAACCAAGCACTTGCTCGCCCAATTTAGCGGTTGCACGATAGGTATAGCTCCCCGACGGTAGGGTTCCGGCATCCCCAAAATACCGTCCACTCCCAAGGCCACTTAACGTTATTGGGATTTCGTTGCCATCTGATCCATTGATTACAACTTGCACCAATGCCCGATCTATTGGGTTCAAGCTTTCATCAAATACTTGCCCAGAGAACTGCACCGCTTCCCCACTTCCAAAAAGGCTACGGGTTGCACGAACACGGACGGGCTTATCGTCTTGTCGGGACGTTACCCATCGCAGGCTATTCAGGGTAAGTGCAGGCAAAAAACCTTTAAGGGCGTCCAAGTCTTGTGGTAAACTCCGCCAACGGAAAATACCAGCACCAAGCAAGGCAGCAGACCGGATTTTACCACGTGATCGCACCACAAGCAAGGGGTCTGGCAAAATAACCCCATTCACTTGAGGTGTGGCCAAAATGCGGGCTTCTGGTGCCACCTCCCAACGGCTCTGATTGAACTGCAAGGGCGGCAACTGCTTCCAAACTTCCGGTTTGGGGTCTTCAATTTCTAAAACGGGGTGAACGGCCCCGCCTGCCGATGGGCTTAAGAAGGATTCTACAAAGGTGCTCCGCACCACCGAAGGTTTGGCGGGTAAAACATCGCCCAAGCCATCACGTAATAGGCCGAGATTGGTTTGTTGACTTAGGAAAAAAAACAGGGGTTTTCCTTCTTTGGCGGCATTCGCCACCTTTTGCACGTCAGAAGCCGAGGTTCCCGGCCCCGGATAGCCATGTAAAACCAATAAATCGTATCCAGAAAACTGATCTGGAAAACCGCCAAAATAATACTGCCCCGGTGCTTTCTGAACCAACTGCGAGACCTCCAAATTGGGGTCGCTCAGCAAAACTTGTTGAAGGGCGGACAAGTCTGGGCTGGGCGCTCCGCCCAAAAGCAGTACCCGCAATTTATTGTCCAAGACCTGAACCGTCACCGTTGTCTGGTTGTTCTCGTGGGTGAGTTCTCCATCAAAACGTGTCACCGAGGCTGTAAGTCGCCGCAAGCCCGATTGTGTTGGCTGGAAGGAAACCTCTGCCGTTACTTCTTGTCCTGCCACCAATTTAACCACGGCACTTCCTACGGGACGGCCATTGTCGGTTAGTGTAACCGTTGCCGTTTGCCCATCAAATCCATCGTTTCGCACACCCACTTGCACAGGAACAATCGTGTTCAGATATGCATACTCATTTGTAATCGCCTTGCGGATTTGCACATCTCTTGCACGGGTAGAGTCTCCCGCGACGAGGGTATGAATCGGAACCGGAAAACGTTCGGCCAGAAAAAGCGGATTCCGGCCCGTATTATATTGTCCATCAGATAAAATCACCACACCGCCCAAATTGTCGTCGCCCAATTCTTCCCGAATTTTAACCAAGGCGGAGGAAAAATCGGTACGTTCACCTGCAAAGGGTGTATTTGCCAATTTGTCTAATGATTGTGGCTTGGTTGTGGCATCAAAAGTATAGACCTTCACGGTGGCATCTAAATCTTGCCATTTTAAGGCTTGCAAGGCCGAGCGCATTTCTTTTGCGCGGAGTTCCACACTTTTGGAGGTGTCCACCAAAAATGCAATGACAGGGCGTTTGGGCAACTCACGAATCAGACGCAAAACAGGCTCAAACAGCAAGACCAACAAAATGGACAATGCCAAGAAGCGTAAAGTGGCCAATAAAAGCCGTTTGGGAAACGGTAACAACGGGCGGCTCCGCCCATACGTCCACCAAGTAATGCCAGCCGCAACCAGCAATGCCGGAATCAAAATCCAAGGGGAAAGGCCAAATGTAAGGCTCATGCAAGCAAGTTCAGTTCAGAAAAACCAACAACCGTTTGGTGTTACCCAAAAGCCCAACCGGCACAGGGTATCTTTTGAGACGCATATCAGCTTTTGAGGGTATCACCTATAAACGAAAAGGGTAGCAAATCTCGTACCTTTATGGTGAAGGGAGGTTCTAAGCCACGATCCATAACAAGTTCCATATCTGGCGCAAATTCCATCATCACTTGTCTGCAAGCACCACAAGGGGTTCCAGACGGGTCTTTGGGACAACCCAGATACATCACTGCCCAATTTTTGAAGCCATAGGTTATCGCTGTGCCGATCGCATTTCGTTCTGCACAAATCACCCGTTGCCAATCCGTATTTTCCACGTTACAGCCGGGCCACATGTACCCGTCCCGACTTAAAATGACGCATCCCACCGGAAAGTCGGATTCGGGAATGAAGGCTTGTTGAGCGGCATACGCAGCGGACCGCAGGCCATCTTCCACACCTTGAATATTGGCCGGATAATAGGGGATTAATGGCTCGGTAGGCTTAACAAGTTCTTTCGTCGCACCCAACAAGACCACATCTTCACAAACCAGCGAGGCGTGCAATCCCAGCGCATGTTCGAGGTAAAACAGTTCTTCCCGTTCAATTGGATAACTTGCCACCATGCCAATTACATCCTTCCGACCCATCGCAACCGCCGTAGAATATGCGTTGATAACCGCAGGAATTAACAATGCGAACGAGGCATTCTCTACCCGAACGCCGGCAACCCAACTCCCATCGGAAAGTTGGAGGATAACCGCTTGTTTTTTTTGGGAATAAGGTGCATAGACCCGTTCCTCGAATGGCCTTAGATGGCGGCGTAAGGAGGCCATGATGGCATTTTGATCGGACTTCATGTCACTTCTTTTTCGCTAAGATACGGTCAAAAGACAAAAATTAACATCCTTTCGATTGATTTCTTTTGTTTGTGTGCGTAAATTGGCAGTCCTGTTTAGCCGAAGTGGCGGAATGGTAGACGCAACGGACTTAAAATCCGTCGGTGAGCGATCACCGTGGGGGTTCGAGTCCCCCCTTCGGCACAGAACAGCAAGCGCGAACCCTAAAAGTTCGCGCTTTTTTTGTTTTTCGCTTGATATTTAGTTGGACGATAAAACGCGCCGGAGCCGGCTTCGCTGAAGATTGAGAACCGAATAATTGGTCACATCATTTCCGGTGGTGTTCAGCCATTTTCCAGAAGTGACTTCAAAAACAAGGGTATCTCCTTGCAATTCATAGGTTGCGGTTAGGTAAAGTCCAGACACACCAAATAGATGAAACAGCTTATTGCCCAATAAATAAGCATCCAGAACAATCCCATCTCCCTCATCCAACCAATAATGCCCCTTTGCTGCGTCTGCCGTTTTCAGGGTATAGTCTTTTGTAATAGGATTTTTGGGCGATAGATAGACGGTTTTCCAACGCCATGAATTTGGCTCCTCCGCTGGATTAATCGTCATTTCTACATTCACACTGTCCTTTGTTGCTCCTTGGGTGTAGATCAACATTTTCCCAGACCATTTGCCCACCCAAGACGTCGGGAAGTTTAACGTTTGGCCAAAAGTGGCGGGGGAAAACAGCATTTCCACCAGAAAAAGAGCCACAAAAACGTTTAAATAGCAGTTTTTAAATTTCACAACAAGATAAAAAAATAATTATATTTATATACATCACATCTTATATAATCATTTTTATAGTTATATGCCCATACAACTACAAAGCCAAATGACTTAGGCTTAATCGGTTAATTTACCTTCAAAAAAGGTAACTCCCTACGCTATTTGGAAGGCTCTAAAAGCAAGTTGAACAAATTGGCGAGGTAAGCTTTTAGGTTTCTACGATCCACTACCCCATCTAAGAACCCTTTTTCGAGTAAGAATTCTGAGCGTTGAAAGCCCTCTGGAAGGTCTTGTCCGATGGTTTCCCGGATAACCCGCGGGCCAGCGAAGCCAATCAATGCGCCCGGTTCTGCAATATTAACATCTCCCAACATGGCAAATGAAGCCGAGACACCGCCTGTTGTTGGATCCGCCATAACAGAGACATAAGGCAGTTTATGTTCGGCCAGAACCGCCAGATTGGCACTTGTTTTGGCCAACTGCATCAGGCTCAAGGCAGCTTCCTGCATCCGTGCACCTCCAGAACGCGAAATGATGATGACGGGACTTTTGTGCTCGACTCCCCGACGAATCACCCGTGTGAGGACTTCTCCAACGACCGAACCCATAGACCCGCCGATGAACGAAAAATCCATACAACCAACAGAAACGGGGATACCACCGATATTGCCAAATGCACCTCTTGCAGCGTCATTTAGTTGTGTTTTGGCTTTTGCTGCAACAATCCGTTTGTGATAGGGCTGCCGATCCACAAATTCCAAGACGTCTAAAGACGACAAGTGGGCATCAAATACCTCAAATTGGGCATCATCAAACAACATGCGGAAATAACCATCGCTGTCTAAGCCGAGATGAAAACCACATTTGGGGCAGACATGCCATTCGTTGGCAAGTTGGCGCTGGCTCAAGACCTCGTTACAAGAGGGGCAGTTTTTCCAATACCCCTCCGGTGCGTCAATTGATTTGGTGCTTGCAGCGCTAATTCCTGTTGATTTACGACTAAACCAAGTGGCCATTATGGTATAATAGTTTAAGTTTGCAGGGCATATCAAGATTGCGGCGTCCGCTCGCGAATACTCCGAGAGGGCTTGGCGGCTGTAAATGCTTTATAATAGAACGGTTCTAAGTCTCGAATGGTTTGTGGATCAACTTCCGCAAATCCCGTTACACATGCCGCAATAGCACGCGCATTGGGGTAAAAATCGGTATCAGGTAGGCATTGAACCATTTCCAAGCCAGCATTTTGAAGCGGTAATAGGCTTTTGGCCGCACCATCTCCCACCAACCACACTTTGGCGTTGTGGCGGTCCCCATTTCCCAGCAACCAATCATAGAGGCGATCGGTGGTAAGGGCAATGGTTTCCCGCTCCCACACCAATCCACCGCCTTGCTTCCGAAAAGCCGCCGTATAGACCTCGTCCCGTCGGGCATCAATCAATGGGCACACCCAATCATGAGCCGCCATTATCGGCAACACCAATTGCGCCAAACCATGCAAGGAATTTATGCCGACCAGCGGCTTTTCATGTGCAAATGCAATGGCTTTTGCCGTAGAGACCCCTATCCGTAGTCCGGTATAGGAGCCGGGGCCTACCGAAACAGCAATTCCCGTTACGTCCGACCATTCCGTTTCTGCAAAACGCAACACCTCTTGTACCATTTCGGGTAAATGTGTGGCATGGCTGCGCGAAAGATTCAGGGTACACTCGGCCAGCAAGTTCCGTTCCTTTACAAGGGCAACACTACAACGTGCAGTCGCGGTTTCGATGGCTAAAATTGTGGGCATGTGTTATAGGAGATTTTGCGAAAGATACGTAACAAACCTAAAATTTATCGGGTCTTGGCGCAACTTTTAAACTGGGACTTGAAATTTTTACACGGGGTTGTATCTTGCACTTGCTTCATGATTTAGTTGATTGATAGCGTTTACAATTCATTTCACCCATAAAGGAGAAACGATCTTATGAAAGTCTATGATGCAGATCATACGCGGAATATCGCTTTGGTTGGGCACTCCGGAAGCGGCAAGACCACCATCGCCGAGGCCATGCTCTACAATGCAGGTGTCATCAACCGGATGGGCAGTGTAGAAGAGGGGAATACCGTTAGCGATTACCACAAGAGCGAACAAGATCGCCAAATGTCTATTTTTACGTCCATTCTACATACCGAATGGCAAGAACACAAAATTAACATTTTTGATACACCCGGTTACTTGGATTTTTCAGGGGAAGTCATCTCTGCCTTAAAGGTAGTGGATACGGCCGTATTTGTCATTGATGGGGTGGCAGGCGTACAAGTGGGGACAGAAGTTGCGTGGCAGTTTGCCAAGGATTTCCAAACCCCTGCCATGTTTCTAATTAATGCATTAGACAAAGAAGAATCCAACTTCGAAGCCCGTATCGCCGAAATTCAAGAGCGCTTCGGTCGCGGTGCTGCCATTGTTCAAGTGGCTGCGGGACAAGGAACACGCTCCATTATTGATGTTTTGTTGATGAAGTACATCACCTTCCCCGAAGGCTCACGCGAAATGGTGGTGCAAGACATCCCAGACCAATTTAAAGAACGGGCAGATAAGCTCCACAATGAGCTAATCGAAAGCATTGCCGAAAACGATGAAGGGTTGATGGAGCTGTATTTTGAAGAAGGAACCCTCACCGAAGATCAAATGCGTGAAGGCTTACACAAATCTATGCTCAAACGCGAACTCTTCCCCGTTTTTGTATGCAGTGGCAAACACAATATCGGGATTACGCGCTTCATGCAATTTGTGGACAAAACCTGCCCACGTCCCTCCGAAATGCCTCCTCCCGCAATGGCCTCCGGCGCGCCCATTATGCCCGAAGCAACCGGCACACCCGTGGCTTTTATCTTCCGTACCATGGCCGAAGAACACGTAGGTGAATACTCCTTCTTCCGTGTGTATCACGGAACCATCGAGACCGGTATGGATTTGGAAAATGCCCAAACCCGCGAAGTAGAACGCCTCGGACAAATTTATTCCCTGAATGGCAAACAGCGCGATACCGTTCAGAAAATTGTGGCCGGCGATATTGGGGCCGTCGTTAAACTCAAAAATACCCATACCAACAATACCTTGCGGGCAAAAGGGACAGACTACGAAATCCAACCCATTACCTTCCCAAATCCACGCTTCGTAGAGGCCGTCGTAACCAATAAACAAGGCGAGGAAGACAAATTAGCCCAGGGCCTCCATCGCTTACACGAGGAAGACCCGTCTTTGGTGGTGGTTCATGATGCAGATTTGCGCCAAACCTTGCTTGGTGGCCAAGGCAATATGCACCTCGATGTCGCAAAAGACCGCTTGCTCAACCAATTTAAGGTCGGGATACAGTTCAAAAAACCCAAAGTGGGCTACCGAGAAACCGTTACCAAACAAGCAAGGGCGCAATACCGCCACAAAAAACAAACGGGGGGCGCAGGCCAATTTGCCGATATTTCGATGTTGGTGGAACCTTTGTTGGGCGAATTTGTCCCCCCACCAGATATTCAGCCCCGTAATGTTGCCGTTATCGAAACCGCATGGGGATCCAAAATCGAATTTATTGACGCCATTGTAGGCGGTGTGATTGATATGCGGCGCTTCTTTGGTGCTATCCAAAAAGGGGTGAGCGAGCGCCTGCAAACCGGCCCAATGGCAGGCTATCCCGTGGGCGATGTGCGGGTGGTTATCCATTATGGCGGGATGCACGCCGTGGATTCTAATGAAAACGCCTTTAAAACCGCTGCAAAAATGTGCTTTATCCAAGCCTTTAAAGAGGCAGCGCCCGTACTCTTAGAGCCGATCCACGAAGTGACCGTTACCGTGCCAGACCTCTTTATGGGCGATGTGATGGGCGACCTGAATACCCGTCGCGCCCGTATTTTGGGCATGGAATCGGTCGGTGCACTACAATCAATAACGGCTTTAGCCCCTCAATCGGAACTGTACCACTATTCTACCGATTTACGTTCCATTACGCAAGGACGGGGCATCCATAAAGAATCTTTCCATTCCTACGAAAATGTACCCCGGAATGAACAGGAAAAGATCATTGCCGCTGCCGAAAAAATCAAAGATGAGGAATAAACCACTCCTCTCCTACCCTCTTTCACAAACACCCTGCCTAATTGGTGGGGTGTTTTTTTATTGAAATAAATTGCACATCTTAAATAGTTGTAATTAATAAACTTAAACAAAACAAAAACATAGAATTCAATTTTCTTGCCCTTTCTTGCTCCCCCTTTAAAACATAGCTATATTAGAACTGCCCTTACTGAAGCCCTATAAATACCTCCAAATCCCTAAATAGATGCCTATTACATCCAACGTACCGGATTTAACGTTTGGTGTTTTTCGGTTTGAAATCCGATGCACCACCCAAATGTACCTACGCCCATTTGTGGCTTCGGTTCTTCGCGGAGCATTTGGAGGGCAATTCAGAAGATTGGTTTGCCTCACGCGAATGGAAAGTTGCGAAGGCTGTATGCTTCGGTCGCAGTGCCCATATGGTGTCTTGTTCGAGCCAGCACCACCCACAAATAGCGAGCGTTTGGGCCATTATTCCGCTATTCCGAGAGGGTATGTGCTGAATCCAGAGAAATTGTATATGGAGCACTTGTCCGCTGGTGCTGTACTGAGTTTTGAAGTTACCCTCATCGGAACAGCACTAAAATACCTCCCCTATTTTATCTACGTCTTCAGGAAGTTGGAAAACAATGGCATTGGGGCGAATAGGCATGAAGGCGGAGGACGCTTTTTGCTGGAGCGCGTAATGGCCAAAAAACCCGACCTCACGGAAACACTGATCTTTGACCGAAAAGAAGATGTCTTACAACATGCCCCCACCGGATTCCATGCCGCAGAATGGATTGAACCTATACCCGATGTACCCGACATGCTGACCCTTGAGTTTACCAGTGCCACATACCTCAAACACGCCCGACAACCCGTTAAGTCGCCCGAATTTCACCACATCATCCGATCACTCTACCGCAGAATCTCTAACCTGATGTTCTTCTATGAAAGCAAAACTTGGAACCTCGACTTTGCACAAACCTTTGCCGAGGCCGAGAAAATTGCCCTCATAAAACGCGATACCCAATGGAAGTCCATGAGAAGATACACCGCTCGGCTCCAAACCGAATTGGATAACGAGGGCTTCGTTGGGAAAATCACTTTTTATGGAGATTTGGCTCCTTTCTGGCCCTCCCTACTCGTCGGACAGTTTTTGCACATTGGCCATGCAGCCGTTTTTGGCTTAGGACGATATGCCTGCTCCGTTCCGAACCTGAAACCGATTTCTGCCTAAAACAACTGAATCCCGCCACCATAACTTACTTCGGCTGCCCTCACAACCGAATAGCATTTTTATATGCCTTAAGCCATAATCCACACGTAAAAATAATTTGTTTAACATCCTATTTTATGTGTTTTGGGGTTTACTTTGGGGGGAGAGATTGGGTATATTGGGGATGGACGATGTAATTATGATTCGCTCTTTAGACAGAAATCAATCACATAAAAAATGCAAGTCCAATATCCAAAATGTTATGAGAAATGAATTAACTGACTTTCAAGCCTTATACTTAGGTGCATTGTTACACGACATTGGCAAGTTTCAGCAACGTAGCGAACAACAAAATCAATATACCAAACATCCGATCCTCTCAAGTGTATTTGTGAGGCAGTTGTTTCAAGATGATCGTATCAACGCTATTGCAGCTTTTCATCATACGAAAGATTTCCGGCAGTCCGATTTGCCCCAAAAGATTTCGCGGCTTGTCCGTATCGTAGGTGAAGCGGATTCATTAGCCAGCCGAGAGCGAGAGTCAAAAAAAGGCCACATAGCCTCTACCAATTTGCAAAACATCTTTGCTCATCTTTTTGACTTTAATAAAAACGCAACACCGTCTTATCAACCTATTTGTCCCTTAAATATAAAAGATTACAAATTTGTCAATCCAGATCCGGCACCGCGCTATGAGAAAGAACAATGGGTGAGATTTCAAGAGGAGTCCAATCAAATCATTCGGCAGATTCAGGAGCATCAATGGGGAGATGCCCTTTTAATGCTTTACAAAAAATATCTGTGGTGCATCCCTAGCGCCTATTACCAATCAGTACCCGATATATCTCTTTATGAACATTCACGCTTAACCGCCGCTATAGCCACTTGCTTATATAAAAGTGTAACGTTCAAACAAAATGACAAACTCATTTCAGATCCAGACTATGCACATTATTTTCTATTATGCGGAGACTTAACAGGCATCCAAAGCTACATCTACAATATTGGTCATAAACGTGCTGCAAAAGCATTAAAAGGCCGCTCTTTTGCACTCCAGCATTTAACAGAAGTTTTAGCCAGAGAGCTTCTACAAGCATTTGACTTGCCTCTGGCAAACTTGATCTATGCAAGTGGTGGAAAGTTTTATGTCTTGCTCCCAAATACAACAGATTTAGAGGCTGAATTAAAAAACTTCCAAACAAACATAGACTTAAAGTTTTTAGACGAAAGCACCTTTCAAGGAGAAATTGGGCTGATTATGGCAGGGATTCCCTTGTGTGGGAAAGATTTCAGAGACATCGCTAACAAATGGAATGTTGTCCAACAACAATTGGAACGCAAGAAGAAAAAACGTTACGCATCACAATTTACAACCCTCTTTTCTCCCTTTGGTCCTTCAGGTGCCGTTGAAGAATGCGTCGCCACGAAAAAAGACCTCTGTGCAAAGGAAGACGTTCCACAATACTTGGAGAACAAACTCATTTTCGAAATAAATATGGATGAAGAGGATGAGGCTCAACGCTATCAATCAGCTGAACAATACTATTCAGCCCAACTTGGGGAGGCACTCAAACAAACCTCAACATCAAAACCTCTTATTCGTACCTATGACGTAACAGATCAAAGCCACTCCGCTCCAATACCTATTGGTAATATCGTGAGTGTATCAATCTCTAAAAGTTCTCCTCAAGATCGTTATGAAGGACTCCGTTTTGGCCAAATTCTCAATGACGACGACTTTTTAAGTCACTCCAATAAAAACTTTATCTCGTGGAAGTTTTATGGTGGAAATTGGCAAACGGACGAATTTGACAACCTAATCAGCATGGTTGGGACAGGTATTGAACGCTTAGGGGTACTCAGGATGGACGTGGATAATTTAGGAAACACGTTTAGAGATGGCTTTGGGACTAAAGCCACGTTTTCCCGCATTACACAACTTTCGACTATGTTGGATTTTTTCTTTTGTGGGTACATCAATTTGCTCAAGGATCAATATTGGCATCCATTGGGGGGCATCCTTTCAACGAAACCTAATGGAACGAAAGTCTATACCAGCAATGAGCATTCAAGATTTGTTGAAAAACGTAAGACATTTTTTGAAAATCCAGACGAAAACCTCAAGCCTGAAGATCGTAGAGATAACCGAACGGTTTACCCGTTGAAGGACCTGATGCAGATCGTATATGCTGGCGGAGATGATCTTTTTATTGTTGGGCATTGGGCTGTTTTGCCAGACGTGGCCATCTGGATTCGGGATGAGTTCAATCGGTTCACTGGTAATCACCCACAATTAACCATTAGTGGCGGTATTTCGATCTTCTCACAAAAATATCCAATCTATAAAGCAGCCAAAGCCGCAGGCGAAGCCGAATCTGCCGCCAAACAACAACGAAAGATGCGTAATGGGAATGAAACTAAAAAAAATGCCATCTCTTTCTTGGACACCGTAATGAGTTGGGAGGATTTCAAAGAAGTTCGTAGCAATGTGCATATGTTTTATAAAATTTCGCCACAGAAGGACATACCCGATGAAGAATCTCCCCTTCCTCCAGAACTATCTCAAATAAGACTGGAGTTGGCAATCAAGCGAGGTATCTTCCAACGTTTACACCTTATCTATGATGAATATGTGGCTAATGACGAGAAACGATGGGCTTCGTGGTGTTGGCGTGCATTCTATAATCTTTCTCGCACGATAGAACAAGAAAAGGACGATGTTAAAAAAAGAATCATTAGGTTTAGAGATGACTTGGTGCTTGAAACACCAAAGACCGAACAAGATATGATCAAGTTACTCTATCCAATAGCCCGTTGGGCAGAATTACTAACCCGCAAAAAGGAGAATTAAGCATGAGTACTGTTATTAAAGTTGGCAACCAAGACGTGGATGGCGCTCAAAAAGCTAAGGAATGGGTGGCGAATGGATTAGACCAAGAGGCCATCAAATATGCAGAGGAATTTGGTAAACAATTGGCAGGTAAAACCCACGGAAATGGATCTTATTCTGTTTTAACAACTTCTCAAATTCGGAATTTCTTTGGAAATGTCAAGAAGATGCAACAAGCAACTTCCCTTGATAAAAGTAACGAATTTGATCTAACCGAATTTTTGCTCCTAAAACCTCGGTTAGCTTATGCGATTAAACGCAACTCAACCGACGGTGGACGAGATTTTGCAAAAGTCATGCAAGCCGCCATGGATGCAGTTAATAGCTCAAAGCCCAACAGCAACGAAAGAATAAACCGCTTTAAAAATTTTGCTGCACTCTTAGAAGCCATCTTGGCCTACCATCGTGCAGCTGGAGGTAAATAATCATGCAAAACGGACATTTAGTCAAAAAAATCCGAATCAAGGGTACTATTCAAGCCCTTACCGGACTCCATATTGGGGGAACCAATGCTGGCATTTCCATTGGTGGCGCAGATGCCACGGTGATACGGAATCCCATTACCAACCAACCTTACATTCCGGGCAGTTCCTTAAAAGGGAAAATGCGAAGTCTGTTGGAAAAATTCGATGCCGTCCAATTTGTAAAACAGGATAACACCATCCTGTACGGTCCTGCTCGTGATATTGAAAAGTACGATGTCGTAAAAATTTTCGGAACCATGCCGGACTCCATTAAGAAGTCCGGATATAACCCTCAGCCTGTTACGCGCATTATTGTTCGGGATTGTTTACTAACGAAAGAGAGTGAACAAGAGCTTAAAAACTCACCCAATACCGACATGCCATATACAGAAGTTAAAACAGAGGTTGTGATTGACCGTATTACCTCCGCCGCAACCCCTCGTCAATTAGAACGTGTTCCCGCAACCGCTGTTTTTGACATGGAGATCATGTTGAACATTCACAAGGACGATGATGAAAAACTCTTCATTCAAAAAGTCTTGGCCAGTCTGATGCTTGTTCAAAATGATTATTTGGGTGGCAAAGGTACGCGCGGCAGTGGTCAAGTGAAGATTAACGTTAAATCATTAACGTACAAAGATGCCGAGATGTACCAAAATCTCAAAGAGTGGCAGCAATATCCAGATATTACCATCCCAAAAGAACTCAAAGAATCAGCGTAACATGCCACATAAACAATTCTCGGTCTTTAAGCTCGAATTTCCGTCACCTATCCACGTTTCATCCGGTGGATTCGGATTAGAGCAGGCAGACACAGCCCTACGCTCTGATACATTGTTTAGTGCTTTATGCCATACTACTGGTTTGTTATGGGGAGACCAAATGGTCAAGGAATGGATTAACCAAGCACCATTCCGAATCAGTTCTTGTTTTCCTTATATCGGAACTCAGCTATACTTCCCCAAGCCCGTTTACTTAAATGCTCCAGATCGCCAAAACCCAAAAGATTGGAAAAAAGTAAGGTACCTCTCGGAAGACTTATTGAAAGTTTGGCTAGAAGGAGGCTCAAAAGAACTCCATAAAATACCGTTGAGAATACATGGAGCATTCTGCTCTGCGGTGTCAACATCCGATTCAGCCGAAACAAAGCTTATCAAAGAGCATGAAATCCCTCGTGTGACGGTAGACCGCTTAACACAAGCTGGCTCCATATTCCACTTTGCTCAACACCATTATTACGACCAAACGGGATTGTTCTTTATGGTTGACTGGGGTAATGCAACGCAAGAACAGAAAATGGTTTTTAAATCCAGTTTAAGTCTTTTAGCCGATGAGGGATTAGGCGCAGATCGTACGGTAGGGAAAGGCTGGTTTAATGTAAATGTACATGACGAGCAAAGCTTGAGTTTTGAGATACCAAATAAAGCGGACTGTCATTTCCTTTTATCACTTTATCACCCTTCTTGTGAAGACTTAGCAATCATTGATCCAGAGAATTCGTTTTACGAACTCACAACTCGTAGAGGTTGGGTCAGTCAAACAAATCTTAAACGTCAGTCAACTAGGTTTATAACAGAAGGTTCACTTATGTATATACCTACATTGCCCGAAGGTGACAATCCTGTTGTTTTTCAACAATCGCCGGATTATCAGGTGATTCGATACGGTAAAGCTCTTTCTATCCCTATACATCCAAATACATGAACCCATGCTTGAGCAACTATCTCGTCTAAAAGATCAGATTTCGTGCACCATCGAAACCTTGACGCCAATTCATATTGGAGCTGGGCAGAAGTTGTTACGGGATTTTGACTTTATTACATCTGGTGGACGTACAACCATTAGAGTTTAAGTCAGTTTATTTTGGGGTATTGAAAAGATTTGAGTTGAAGTCGAAAATTGTGCAATGCGGCGCATGTCGGAAAAATATGATTTACAAAATTGTTCTTTCTCAAACGGCATTCATCTTTGACAATCCGGTATCGTTTTATACTCCCAATACAGTGTTCGACNCGCACTCGGGTTTTAGAAATCGCTCGGTTGTTTTCTTTCTGTTCTTCGGTTAATGATTTTCCACGGGGCTTCTTCATGGGTTGGTNAATCTTAACTCCTGCCGGGGCATAACCCTGATAGCCGGTATCTTGCCATAGCTCATAGCCCGAAGGAATTTGGTAGCATATATCGGCAAGTTTTTTGTCATGCGTCTTACCAGACACAGTGGGCGATACATACAACACGACACACAAGGCAGTACAAATAATTGCGTTCTTAACGGTATGTTTCTTCTTCTTACCACTGTACATATCGGTTTGTTTTTCCTGATCTTGTGGTCGTGGGATTTCGCGTTCCGTACAGTCGTGGAACAAGACACTTTCGCTGTTTTGTGCCAACACCTTTTGCAAGGCTTCGCTGTCTTGACAGGGCATTTGCTCAGCGTTTGTCAAGGCGGTTTGCAATATCTTGTGGAGGCTATGGACAAATTGCGAGCATTGTTTTTGAGTAATGCCAAATAAATCGGCATGATGTTCTTGTAAGGGGTTCAGTTTGAGAAAAGAGAGAATGAAAGCGAGTCGTTCTTCGATCGTTGGCAGTGCGCTATTGGCATACAAGACGAATTTACGCAGGCCCGATCGTCGCTTTCCGTCAAGATGAAAGACTTTAAAATGGGCTTGATGTGCCTGTTCGAAAAAAGGTAACAAAGTACGGAACTGCTCAAGCGTATAGCCTGTCATGGCTAAGAAGCGAATCGGATTTTTTAACCATTGATCGTATTTCATAGCTTCGCGCGCGCGTAATTTAAAAATTTAACCTAATATAATCTCTAATAATGGTAATGGTCAGCAAGAAGAATGGGGAAAAAATTGGAACCCTTGGTCGGACACAATGCCCGCCCCGCTTTTTACCTCCAGTCTTACAAGCCCTCAATCTCAGGTCATTCTTATGCCCCAGCCAATGCTCGTAAACATTGAGTTTGATGCGGATGAATCTATGATATTGGTGTTTAACGATCGTTTTGGACACCAAGCTGGTCAAGTAAACTACGGCGTTAATACGGCTAATACGACCACTTTTTATACCGCATTGGCAGGAGGTGACATCCTTCGAGCTTCATATGCAAGCAATGTATATACACTCGAAAACAGCGGAATTGTAGGAGGGCTTACGGGAAATGCCTCAAACAATAATGGGCCCGGTGGAGGAGAGTTCTACCATGGTGACCACGACCTATACAATTATCATGCAGAGAACATTATTGGTGGCTCACTCATTTATCATGGCAAAGGTGAAGTTGCAGCGGTCGTTACAGATCCGATTGAGTATTGGACGGGAGGTGTTTATTTCTTTGATAATATAAATGGTGATGTAACGAATACAGATCGGTATCAACTTTATCAATCTACATTAGATAATACCAAGTTTGGTAAAGCTAATGGCCTAGGCGACATGGAACTGATGTCTTCTCCTGCCCCCATCGAAATTGGCAACCGCGTATGGCTCGATGCGGATAATGATGGCATCCAAGACGCGGGCGAAGCAGGCATTAGCGGCGTACAGGTACAATTGATTAAGGGCGGAACCACGAT
>Ga0056914_10000255_pt1 | contig 55118 bp, 48 predicted proteins | sample TNRBio252014_DNA_FD_55168 | JGI IMG/M metagenome (GOLD analysis project Ga0056914, IMG submission 55168) | Wastewater treatment Type I Accumulibacter community from EBPR Bioreactor in Madison, WI, USA - TNR Reactor_6/25/2014_ DNA | ecosystem: Engineered > Bioreactor > EBPR > Anaerobic-Aerobic >...
CACAACGGCACAACGCTCACTACGCAAAACGTCGTTTTGAAAGCTGCCTCGTCTTAGACGTTGTGCCTTTGTGCCGTTGTGTGAAAAAAAATCCGTTGTGTGAAAATACTGGCGTTAGACATCGCGCTTGCGAACTCGCGTGCCGTCTGCGCCCTCCCGGTTGCATGGGACAAGTTTCGCGGGAAATACCTTCGCGGGAAACAATTTAGGGGATTACGTTTACTAAACTTGATGTGCATCCTAAAGTTATGACTTTTAAAGTTTGGTAAACGTTGGGTAAAAGCATCCACTTTTCCTTAATTTTGGCGAAGCCATAGACTTACTACACCATTTCAATCGCACAACATGACAAACCGCTTCTTCCTGCGCGCCGGCTTGCTTTTTATTGGAGCCATTGCCCTCTTTGCTTCCTGCAAAAACAATTCAGAAAAAACGGATACCGCCTCAGTTGCCAATCCCGTTGTTTTTGAAAAACCGCGGGTTCCCGAATGGCATAAAAATGCCACGATCTACGAAGTCAACCTTCGCCATTATACACCGGAAAACACCTTTAAATCTTTTGAGGCCGAATTGCCCCGTCTCAAAGAAATGGGCATTGATATTTTGTGGTTTATGCCCATTCATCCGGTGAGCGTGAAGAATCGGAAAGGGGAATTGGGCAGCCCTTACGCCGTGGGCGACTACTACGGGGTGAATCCGGATTTTGGCACCATGGATGATTTTAAACGCCTGCTCAAGGCCATCCACGATGCGGGTATGTATTGCATTATAGACTGGGTGCCCAACCACAGCGGCTGGGACAACCCCTGGATTACCGAACATAAGGACTGGTACACGCAGGACAAGGACGGGAACATCATTGACCCGATTGATTACAATACCGGCAAGTCGTGGGGCTGGACGGATGTTGCCGATCTGAATTTCGACAATCCGGACATGCGGCTGGGCATGATTGATGCCATGAAATTCTGGGTCAAAGAGGTAGGGGTTGACGGTTTTCGCGTGGATGTCGCGCACGGCATTCCCGTGGATTTCTGGGTGCAGTGTTCCGACTCGCTCTACGCCATCAAACCGCTGTTTATGCTGGCCGAAGCGGAAGTTCCGGACATTCGCAACAACGGCGCTTTTGTGATGGATTATGGCTGGGAAATGCACCATTTGCTCAACGAAATTGCCAAATACCAGGGCGCCACCCGGGATAAAGTCAAACAACTTTCGCAGGGCAATGTGGTGGAAGGCAAGACCAAAGCGCCCGAGAAAAAAACGGCGTTGGACATTGATAAAATGTTGGCCAAAAAAGACAGCCTATACGTGAAAGGCTACGCCATGCAATTCACCTCCAATCACGACGAAAACTCCTGGGCGGGCACGGAATTTCAGCGTTTTGGCGCTGGGCACAAAGCGTTTGCCGTGCTCACCGCAACCTTTGACGGGATGCCGCTCATTTACACCGGGATGGAATCGGCGATGGATAAACAACTGGAGTTTTTCAAAAAAGATCATATTGACTGGGGCAATTACCAATACGCCGGATTCTACAAAACATTGTTTGATCTGAAACACAAAAACCAGGCGCTTTGGAACGGCGAACACGGCGGAGCATTGGTTAAAATTCCTACCGGAAACGACGAAAATATTTATGCTTTTGTACGCGAAAAAGCAGGCGATAAAGTGGTGGTGGTGATTAATTTATCTGCAAAAAAGCAGGCGTTTAAGTTGATGGGGAATCAACATGCTGGGGATTTTAGGGAGGTTTTTAGCAATAAAGCGCAAAATCTGACGGAAGGTATGGCGATGGAATTGGAGCCTTGGGGGTATAACGTGTTTTCGGATTAACTTATCTTGCTTCATAGTATACTTTAGAATCAGGGAAAGTTGACAAAGTCGAACCAATTACTTATCTTTGGCGTTAGTAACCCGATGCATTAGTATGATCAAAAGCTTTGGAGATAAAGAGACTGAAAAAATCTGGAGAGGAGAATTTTCTAAAAAGCTCCCTGCAGATATACAGCCTGTCGCAAGAAGGAAGCTTAGGATGATCAATAGCGCTCAAGACATCAACGATTTAAGAGTTCCTCCCGGCAATAGGCTGGAGAAACTTAGTGGAAATTTGAATGATTTTTACAGCATCAGAGTCAATAACCAGTGGAGGATAATATTCCAATGGTTAAGAAGTCATGCTTATTTGGTTCAGATAATTGATTATCATTAAAATGGAAAAACTGCCCAACATACATCCCGGCGAAGTTTTATTGGAAGAATTTCTAATTCCCATGGCAATCAGTCAATACAGGTTGGCTAAGGATTTAAATATTCCACAAACCAGAGTTAGCGGAATCATCAAAGGAAAAAGGAGAATAACTGCCGATACAGCCTTGCGTTTAAGCAAGTACTTTGGAAATTCTGCCAGGTTTTGGTTGGGGCTTCAAGATGATTTTGATTTGGAAGAATCCAAAGACAAATTGATTGAAGAACTAAAGGGCATACCGAAAGCAGACAAAAGTGCTGCGTGATAACGCTTAGAAACTACCTATATCTTTGTAATATCATCCAACTTATCCAACTCCAAACGCACCACCCCGCCTTCGGAGTAGTACATTTTATCAAACCGGTAACCCCACCGCACTTCGTCGGCCATATAGGAGTTGTTGGCGTGTACGGTTTGCGAAAACGTTTCATCGAATCCCTGCACAATAACCAATATCTCGCCATTCATTTGTAGGAGCCGGTCGGGGGTCAGGTTGTAAAACGGGCTTTCTTCGTCAATGGCATGTACCAAGGTCCAGTTGAGTGGAAACAAGGTCACTTTTTCCCGTTCGAGTTTCAAGGCGATGTAGCGTCGCGTGGCTTCGCCGTCCTGCGTTTCCGTCCAGGAAAAAACGACCTGCATTTCGAGGTTGATGATCTTGTTGCTGCGTTCGTTGACGATGCGAAATTGCAGGCTTTTGCCGTCTTTATATGGTGCAATTAAGGCATTGCTGCTGAAAAGGATATGCGCTTTGGGGCGCGAAAATCTTGAAAAAATCAACCCGGTAACCAAAGCCACGGCGATCAACCCCACCATCGCATCCGTGACGGCGACAAAATTAGCAACCACGCTGGCCGGACTAATCGCACCGTAACCCACTGTGGTAAAGGTTTGCATACTAAAGAAAAAAGCCTTCAACAATCGTTGCTCAAAGTGAGGCTCCTCGACTCCGGCCAGCGCGCCAGGCTCTAACGAAGCGAGTATCACAGCGAAAACGCCATTGATCGCAAAATAAAAAACCACGACCAACAGCAAAAACTGCCACCAGGGCATTTCGATGAGCGGCTCGTAAATCATCCACCGCCGCCTGCCGTTGCGGCGCACGTTGAATCTTCCGTTTTTAGAAATCAATCTTTCGCCGGAAGCGCCTATTTTTGCCCCCAGCCCCAGGTCATTTTCCTGTTCTTTGCGACCCGGAAACAAACGGCCTGACGATGGGCGTTTTTGTCTCATATACGATACGTTTACAGGATAACAACTTTCCTTGAATTTGGATTTGCTTATGGAAAAATTCGCCATTCAGCCCGACATCAAAAAGGCGGCTACCCTGCCGGCTGCATTTTACCGCAGTGCGGAAGCATTCGAAGCTTCGAAAGAAAAAATATTCGCAGCCCACTGGAATTTTGTAACCGAAACGGCGTCAATTGCAGAACCGGGGCAAGTGTATCCGTTCACGCTGCTCGAAGGGGTCTTGGACGAACCATTGGTATTGACCCACGATCAAAACGGCCAAAAATACTGCCTGTCCAACGTCTGCACCCACCGCGGCAACCTCGTGGCCATGCAGCCAGGCAAAGCGAGGATGCTCAGTTGCGGCTACCATGGGCGTTGTTTCCGCTTAGACGGCACGTTCAAAAGTATGCCTGCATTTGAGGGGGCGGAAGATTTCCCCACTTCGGCCGACCACCTCACTCCTGTGCATTTTGAAGCGTGGCTGGGGCTCATTTTTGTTTCCCTCAACCCTGCGGTTCCCTTTGAAGAAATGACCCGCCCCATGCGCGAGCGCCTGAATTGGCTGCCGTTGGACACGCTGCACCTCGTAGAGGAAGGCACCACCGATTACCACGTCAATGCCCACTGGGCGCTGTATTGCGACAATTTTCTGGAAGGATTCCACATTCCTTTTGTACATCCCGCGCTCAACGCAGCCATAGATTTCGAGCAGTATGCCTATGAAATTTTCCCGCATTGCAATTTGCAAATCGGCATTGCCGACGAAGGCCAGCCGCATTTTGAAGCGCCGGAAGGCCACCCCGATTTTGGTCGAAAAATCTATGCGTATTACTACTGGCTATTCCCCAACCTGATGTTCAACTTCTACCCCTGGGGCTTGTCGCTCAACGTGGTGGAACCGCAGGGCTTGCAAAAAACGCGCATCCGGTTCCGAACTTACCTTTACAAAGACGCTACCCACCAGCGATCTTTAAACAACTTAGAGGCGACGGAACTGGAAGACGAAGCCGTGGTAGAAAGCGTGCAGCGCGGCATTCAGTCGCGCTATTACCACAGCGGCCGTTTTTCACCGACGATGGAGCAGGGCGTGCATCATTTTCATTCGCTGCTGGCAAAAATCATTTAAAGCTTGTTATTAGACTTGTTGGGATAACGTGCCAATTTTCAAATTTTCAAATTAACTCATTTTCAAATTTTTAGATAACCCCTAACTCCTTCCCCACCTTCGTAAACGCAGCCACCGCTTTCTCCAAATCCGCCCGATCGTGTGCGGCAGACATCTGCACGCGGATGCGCGCTTTGCCTTTTGGCACCACGGGAAAGAAAAAGCCGATGACGTAGATGCCTTCTTCGAGCAGGCGGTTGGCGAAGCGCTGAGAGAGCGGCGCGTCGTAGAGCATGACCGGTACGATGGGGTGTTCGCCCGGGATGATGTTGAAACCAGCGGTGGTCATGGCCTGGCGGAAATAGCGGGTATTGTCTTCAAGTTTGTCGCGCAGGTCGGTGCTGGCGCTCAGCAGGTCGAGTACGGCAATGGAAGCGCCGACAATGGCGGGCGCCACGGTGTTGGAAAACAGATAAGGCCGCGAGCGTTGGCGCAGCAAATCCACGATTTCTTTTTTGGCAGCGGTGAAGCCGCCGGATGCGCCGCCTAAGGCTTTTCCGAAAGTGCCGGTGATGATGTCTATGCGGCCCATGACGTTGCGGTATTCGTGGGTGCCGCGGCCCGTCTTTCCGAGGAAGCCGGAAGCGTGGCATTCGTCAATGCCGACCATTGCGTTGTATTGCTCGGCGAGGTCGCAGATTTTATCCAATTGCGCAATGGTGCCGTCCATGGAAAAAGCGCCGTCGGTGAAGACGAGGCGGCGGCGGGCCGATTGGGTCGCTTTCAGTTTTTCCTCCAGATCGGCCATGTCGTTGTGTTTGTAGCGAAAGCGCTGCGCTTTGCACAACCGAATGCCGTCAATGATGGAAGCGTGGTTGAGTTCGTCGGAAATGATGGCGTCTTCTTCCGACAGCAGCGGTTCAAACAAACCCCCGTTGGCATCGAATGCTGCCGCGTAGAGGATGGCGTCTTCCATGCCAAGAAATTCAGAAATTTTGGCTTCCAATTCCTTGTGAATGTCCTGTGTGCCACAAATGAACCGCACCGACGACAAGCCGAAGCCATGCGAATCTATGGCCGCTTTGGCAGCTTCAATAACCGCCGGATGCGAAGAAAGCCCAAGGTAGTTGTTGGCACAAAAATTCAGTACTTCTGCGCCCTGTGTGGTGCGAATGTGTGCGCCCTGCGGGGTAGTAATGATGCGCTCTACCTTGTACAGGCCGGCGTCGCGGATATCCTGAAGTTCCTGCTCCAAGGCAGTTTCGACGGTTTGGAACATGGTGTCGTTTTTTTTGAGTTGCTAAGATAGTAAAGTTTTAGTTGCCAGTCTTACAGTTGGCAGTTGGCAGTCGGGGTCGGGTTCCAAAAGGTTGGTTACAGTTTATTGGAAGAGGAAATCGTCATTTCATCCAAAGTAATCCCATCCTGCCAACTGCACCCTGAAAGACTGCCAACTTCGTCCTTTCCTGGCGCCCAATCTTCAAATCATCAAATTTTCAAATCATCAAATCGCCACTCTTTCCCAAACAAAACAACCCATCCAGCATACTCAGGTTGGGCAAAAAAGCATAGCGGTCTTCAAAAACCTGGTGGTAGGACTTCGGGGTGAAATCCGGATCGGGTTTTTGCAGGTGCGGCTTGGGGTGGATGGCATTCCGGAGGTCCGTCCAGCCATCAGGGGCAACGTCAACATAGGCATCGGTTAATTGCAAAGTGACGTCCATGCGCAGCAATTTCAGCAGGGTTTGCAGCAATTCCAAGTTAAAATCGAATAAAAAAGGGAACGGTTTTTCGTAAAACGGCTGTAAGACATCCGCATAAAACTCAAAAAACGGTGAGTTGCCATAAGCGGATCGAATGGATTGCCAGTGTTGGCGCTGCCAGGGTTCGTAATACGCGATGCGCACCTCGCGGATGGCCTGCTGTTCGTTTTTACCTTTGATCAATGGAATGGTCAGCCGGGTCAGGCCGTTGGCTGCGGCGATGTGGCAGCGGTTGCGGTAGGTGCCTTTTTGGTAGTGTTCCCATTGCTCGATATACACAGGTTCACCGCTTGATAATTTGGTGAAGTATTGGATGGGCGGTAAATATTGGATTTCGAGAAGAATAGGCATGCCGGAGGCAGTTGAATGGATTAAAGTGGTTGTGGGCTTAATGCGCGTTACTAAGGCCTTGGATTGGGCAAATTAATTCGTACCAATTGTTTTTCAAGGTTTCCGGCTCGGGCAGTTATGGCTTCGTCTATGCGATGTGCCAGCGCATTATAATCTTTGTCTTCTGTGCAGATGATAATACCAAAATGATCCGGAAAAAACGATGTAACCGTTTAAAGTGATTATAATTAAATGTCACGACAATTCGCTTTTCAGCCATTGCAAAAGCGAGTACCTCTTCATCCGGAATGCGTTTATTGTCTTTTCCTGCCTCTTTAGTCGTTAACACATTATGCCCTAATTGTTGAAGGATTTCTACAGCGGCATAGTAGAAGTTTTCATTAGCATAAATATACGCCATTATTCAATTTCTTCATTTTCAACAATAAGATTGTCAATTTCTTCTTGGTTAGCGCGATAGTAATTCCAAGCATTTTTCAAATCTTCGGGGGTAAGGGTTGGGAAATTGTACAAAATTTCCATATCACTCATGCCAATTCGACGGGAATTAACCAAAGACCAAACCGGGATTCTGGTTTTGGCAATGCATGCATCACCTCCACACACGCCCGGTGTTTTTTCGATCCCCGGGAATACGTTCGTCAAATCGCTAATGACCCACTGCAATAGTTGAGCCTTATCTGAGGGTGACATTTGGGGAAGCAGGGCTCCAGCTTCCTGAAGTGCTGTCGGCATATCAATTCTTTTTGCAAAAATATCACAATCAAACCAATAGAGCAAATTGTAGTCGGCTTAAAACCTGTCGGTTACCAACTCAACGCTTACCGCTTCGGCCTCACGCCCCTAAACCCCGGAGTCTGCCCCGCCATCGGATTCCCGCTGCCAAAGCCCGGCATTTTCGTCATCTGGTGCATCATCTTGCGCATTTGCTCAAACTGTTTGAGGAAAGCCTGGATTTCGTCTAACGTTTTGCCACAGCCGCCGGCGATGCGCTTTTTGCGGCTCATGTTCAGTAACTCCGGGTTGGCGCGCTCCTGCGGGGTCATCGAAAAGATAATGGATTCTATTTTATTAAAGGCGCTGTTGTCTATGTCAATATCGCGCATCATTTTACCCATGCCGGGGATCATGCCCATCAAGCTTTTCAGGTCGCCCATTTTGCGAATCTGGTTGATCTGGCTCTGGAAGTCGTTGAAGTCAAATTTGTTCTTTTTGATCTTCGTTTCCAAGCGTTTGGCTTCCGCTTCGTCGAATTGATCCTGCGCCCGCTCCACCAGCGAAACGATATCACCCATGCCGAGGATTCGCTGCGCCATCCGATCCGGAAAAAATAAATCCAAGGCGTCCATTTTTTCGCCGGTGCTGACGAATTTGATGGGTTTGCCCACGGTGTATTTTACCGACAAAGCAGCTCCGCCGCGGGTATCGCCATCCAATTTGGTGAGTACGACGCCGTCGTAATCAATGACGTCGTTGAACATTTTTGCCGTGTTGACCGCATCCTGGCCCGTCATGGAATCTACCACAAACAGCGTTTCATTCGGCTGGATGGCGGTGCGGATGGCTGCAATCTCTTTCATCATGTCCTCGTCTATGGCCAATCGGCCTGCCGTATCCACGATCACCGTATCGAAGCTGTGCGACTTGGCGTGCTGGATGGCATTGAGGGCAATCTGCACCGGGTTTTTGTTTTCCGGTTCTTTGTAAATGCCGGCGCCCACCTGCTCAGACAGCACCGTCAACTGGTCAATGGCTGCCGGGCGGTATACGTCGCAAGCTACGAGCAGCGGCGTTTTGCTGCGTTTGCTTTTGAGGAAGAGCGCTAATTTTCCGGAAAAAGTGGTTTTACCCGAACCTTGCAAACCCGCAATCAGAATTACAGTAGGCTTGCCGTTGAGGTTGAGCCCCGCAGCTTCCCCGCCCATCAGTTCTACCAACTCGTCCATGACGATTTTCACCATCAGGTCGCCCGGTTTCACGGATTTGAGCACATTTTCTTTGCCCATCGCCTTGTCCTTCACCTTATCGGTAAATTCTTTGGCGATTTTATAGTTCACGTCGGCGTCCACTAAGGCACGTCGAATCTCTTTAATGGATTGTGCAATATTGATCTCGGTGAGGCGACTTTCCCCTTTCAGCGTCTTGAAGGCGCTTTCCAAACGATCGCTCAGGCTATTGAACATGGTTGCTGGATGTTTATGCGTTATGGGCGGCAAAGATAAACATTTTAGTTGGCAGAAAATTCATCGGATGACAAGAATCCCTTCTGTCAAAGCATTCTAATAATTTATTCGCCCTTTTTCCTTTTTTTCAAAAGATGAATGCTTACTTTTGGAAATACAGATTTTTCATTCATTATAAAACGAAAATACCAATTATGAGTGCGCCATTAAAAGTCATCATCATGTTGGTGATTTGGTTGCTTTACTCGCTGATTGCTTACAAAGGATGTTTGCAGCAATGCTGTTCGGCGGATGCGGCTTCGATGTCAGATTTGGACACGAATGCAGTTGATTCCGGCGCTTTGGTGCGCTATCCGATTGACTTTCAGTGGGCTAATTCAGCCGCTTTCACCAATGACGGTTTTCCTGAGCGGAAGCAACAACTGCTGGCTCAGATGAAAGACAACAACCTGCTGCAAATCACAGGCCTATATTACGAAGCCGAACCCAAACCGGACGGCTACGACAACATGGGATTTGCCCGCGCCGACGCTGTGAAGAAGCTTTTCGCAGGCGCGATTCCCGATGACAGAATCCAGCTTCGTGCTCGCTTAGACGACGAAAAAGAAGGCGTCCGAAAAGGCTATTTTGAAGGCGTCGCGTTCGAGTGGATCACACCGGAAGCCAAAGTGGAAGAAAGTGTGGAGGAACTCGAGGATCGCATCATCATTCGCTTCCCAACCGGTTCGGTGAAAAGGGAATACGATCCTGCCGTAGAGGCTTACCTGACCAAATTGGCCGAACGGGTGAAAAAAACCGGGGAACGCATTTCGCTGGTAGGGCATACCGATAATGTCGGTACCGACCAGATGAACAACGAACTCGGCTTGGGACGCGCCACCCAGATCAAAAACACGTTGACCAAATCGGGGGTCAAGGCAGATCAGGTAGATGTGGATACCAAAGGCAAAACGCAGCCGGTGGATTCCAACGACACGGAAACCGGTCGCCAAAACAACCGCCGCGTGGAAGTGAGGCTGATTAAACAGTAATATTCTTCAAACTCAATCAAAAACGACAAACCATGTTGCTCAATACTTTCTTTTTACAAGATGCCGCTACCGCCCTGGGCCTGCCGTGCTGGCTGCTTTGGGCGCTTTGTTCATTAGGCGCTTTCCTGCTCGGGCTGTTGCTGGGCTGGTGGCTTTGGGCCGAGTACCGCCGCCGCGCCGCTGAACTGGAAGAAGAACTGAAAAACCTGCGCCTCAAATATGGCGAATTGGAGAAAGACTACGCCAGTTTGAAATATCAGATTGAAGAGGTCAATAAAGAAAATGGCTCGCTGCGCGCGTCGCTACATGCATGTGATTCCGACAAAGCGGTGCTGAAAACCAAACTCGCGAAATACGAGGAAGGCGACGGCACCGGTTTGGTCGCCGGCCGCGGACTATCCGGCGGGGCAGTAGATTACGCCGCCTTACTTGGGCAGGAAAACCTCCAGATCGTAGAAGGCATCGGACCGAAAATCGAAGAACTCCTGAAGCAAAATAACATTGTAACCTGGTCGAATCTGGCTGCCTGGAGTACCGACGACCTGAAGGAAATTTTAGAAAATGCAGGCCCGAACTTCCGCATCCACGATCCGCATTCCTGGCCAAAACAAGCCCTGCTGGCGGCTGAAAACCACTGGACGGAACTGATTGCCCTGCAAAAATCCTTAGACGCGGGCAAAGACTCTGCAACGGGCGACGAAACGCCGTCCAAAGTAGAAAAAATGATCGCCAAGCTGCTGGGCTTCTCCACCAACCACGGCGACCTGAAAATTGTGGAAGGCATCGGGCCGAAAATCGAACAATTGCTCAAAGCTGCCGGCATCAATACCTGGTCTGATCTGGCCAAAGCGCCATTAGATCGCCTGAAAGAAGTACTGGCCGACGGCGGGGATGCTTACCGCTTAGCCGATCCATCCACCTGGTCGAAACAAGCCGAATTGGCCGCCAATGGAAGATGGGGCGAACTGAGCGCCTACCAGGAGTTTCTGGATGGCGGGAAGGATCCGGAATAGCGTTTGGTTGAGTGACCGGGTGACTTCAAAGTCACCCGGTCACTACTTACAACATATTTGTAATTAAGAATAAGGAGCGTTTTAAAATTTGCAAGGGGCAAAATGCCGCACGCCTTTCAATGCAGATTTTGAGCCGCTCCTTTTATTTGTAAACACGCATACTGAAGCAAGCATTGCATTGTGTTCGTTGTGCCGTTGTGCGAAACTTTTTTTTTGTGTGAAAGGATTTTCTCACCGCTCGCATCCAGTCTTCCTCCTTCCCGTCGAAATTGTGCTGCTCGCCAGGGTTTTCAACCCTAATATCGTTAACTTAACGACGTAACCGACCCTGAAAGGGTCAAATTTGAATAGCCCCGAATGCAATTCGGGGAAAGGTGGAAGTGGGGCAGAGAACCAACCCCGAAAGGGGTTGAATGTTAAAAATTGGGTGTAGCGTATTGACATTCAACCCCATTCGGGGTTGGGCGTTACCTTTCGCTCATCCCTGTCCCCCGATTGCATCGGAGGCTATTCACCTTCAACCACTTCGTGGTTATGATTCCTGAAGTTAACGGCATTACACTCCAAATGGCGCCTCTCTTATTCTCCCGCTCGCGCGGCGGCTCCGCCCCGTGCGCTCTATTATCCGGGTTCCAACCCTAAATTTACAAAACCAGGTCTTGAGTCCCGTTTTCCAATTAATATATTCACCAAACCGACCACAAAAACGCTGCCACCAACAACCCCGAATACCCAACCCACCACCTCACATCCGTGTATTGCGAAACCGCAATCCCGAACCGCCGGCGCAGGTAAATACACAGGATCACCTTCTCCAAAGAAGCCCCTAGTGTGGCGCCTAAGGCAATACCAACCAGCCCGAAATATTGCGCCAAAACAAGGCTGATGGCCACCATAAAAATCAGCTCAACCACCGAAGAAAGCAGGGCAATTTTGTTAGATTGCAGCGCCATCAGCACCGAACGGGGAAAAAGCACCCGACTGACCGTAATGAGCAGGAAAGCATTAAAAACCAGGGCGCTTTCCGCGAATGCTTCCGTAAATACAATCGGGAAAAAGTACTTGCTGGTCAGCATCAGCGCGATAGAAAGCGGGAAAAGCAGGTGGAACAGGCGCAGGGAACGCGCTTTCAATTGCGATAAGCCCGCTTCCAGATTGGTTGACAGCGCAGGGATCATCGCAGCGCTCAAGGCCCCCGTCAGCGCAAGGGCCAACGGGAACTCCCGCGCCCCGTACCGAAACACGGCAAAAGTGGCTTCGTCGTCGCGGTACAAATAGCCCACCAACCAGAAACTGAACGAAGCAATCAGGCCGCCCAGCAAAGCATACAACGCCAGCGGCCAGGCCAATCGGATCCATTTGCGCAACAGTGTTGCGTCCCACCGCAATTGGCCGGTTTGCAACACCAGGACGCAGGTCCAGATAAATTTCAGGATGCCAAGTGCAATCAGGCCGTAAAAACTCCAACGGAAATCAGCGCCCAGCGCAACAGGCGCCAGCACGGCAAGTAGCTGCAAACCAGAGCTTAGCGCCCCAAACCAGAAAATTGCTTTCGCTTTTTTGTGCAGCAAATAAAGGTTTTCGATGAGAAAAGCAGGCAGGTTGAAAAACTGCCACACTAAAAACAGCTCGTACCAGGGTAGGGTAGGGCGGCTGGCAAGCGCGGGGATTGCCAGGTTTTTGCCAAACCAAAGCCCGGCGAACAACAAAGCACTCAGCCCGCTGAACAACAGCAAAGCGCTTCCGGTGAGGCGGCGTTGCTCCGGTTCGGGGAGGGTCGGAAAATAAGAAAGCAGGGCCTGGGAAAGTCCGGTCACCCAAAACGCACTGACCAACACCCCCATGTATTGCAGGATTTCATAGACGCCGATCTGGTCGGCAGGCAAACCCAATTGTGCCAGCAGGATGCCGGTCAGGATGGCGCTCCCCTGGCGCATCAGGTAGAACCACTGGAGCGCGCCGGTGGCGTCAAATCGCTTCATCCTTGTCTTTGAACACCACGCCGTATTCTTCCAATTCTTTTAAAACCGGTTCGTACACTTCGCGCATCACCGGAATCTGAACGCCGCGGGCGTTAATTTTGCTTTCCATCACCAATTTTACAAAAATACCGAGCGGCAAACCCACCAGACGCGCCATCGCGGTATCCGATTCGTTTTCGCCTTTCATCACCATCGTGGAGGTATGCCTGCGTTTTCTGCCAGCCAGTTCGTATTCGATCTCGTGCTGCATGATCACCATGTCTTTGTCGTTAGGATTGAGCTTCCATTTATCGAGCAGCAATTGCTCCAAAATGAGCGCCGGCGTGGCATTGGCGACTTTGATTTTGCTTTTTTTGAACAGTCCTAACCATTCCAATTTTTCCATAACCGGCGAATTGGGCTCCTCGCGGATCAGGGTAGCAAGGCGTTCCTTCACGGACCCGCTGCCGGTAGGCACATAAGCCTCCATAAGCTCGTGGTAAGACAGCTTGGCGGAGTCATAAATCGGGAAAGAGCTGTCCGTCATGCCGATTTTGACCAATGCGGCCCAGGCATCGCAAAACCCTTTGTGGCGCAGCGTGCCGCGGATGATGTTGGGAATGCCGTTCAGGCCGTATACTTCGCGGTAGAGCATCGAATCGCGGTTGGCGTAAGCCTCCCATTCGCCCATATCCTGGATATTCACCATCCAGTGTTCGCGAAACAACCGGTGGTAGGGTACATATTTGAATTTGCCATTTTCAAAGAATTGTGCGGTGCCGGTGCCTGCGCGTACGACGTTGCGGGGATTCCAGGTGAACTTGTAGTGCCAGGGGTTGTCATCGCTTTCCGGCGCAACCACACCGCCGGCGTAGGAACGGAAAGCCGTGATTTTGCCACCTTTGGTTTTGATGGCTTCGATGCGCTGCATGGCCGACATGTGATCAATGCCAGGGTCAAGTCCCAATTCGCCCATGAAGATCAGTTCGTGGCTACGTACTTTATCACCGAGCTTCAGCATTTCCTGCGAGACATAAGAGGCGGTAATCAGGTGCTTTTTCAATTTCACACAATCCTGTGCTACTTCGAAGTGCAGGTGTGCCGGCAACAGCGAAACGACGACATCCGCCCGCCCGATGAGTTCGCGGCGGTCGTTATCCTTCAGCGCGTCGAGCCAGGTGGCGCGCCCGTTGGGGTGGTTGTTCACTTTGCGCTCAGCCAGTGCAGGATCTGCATCGGCAACCGTTACAAACCAGTTATTTTCCTTAGCTTTGTTCAGCGTGTAATTGATCAGCGCCGTTGCTGAACGGCCTGCGCCGATGATGAGGATGTTATTCATGTCTGAATTTTGTGCGAATTTAGGCTCTACAAAGCAAACTATCCAATGATGAAAGAAAAACTGTTGCACATTGCGCTTCGGATTTACGATGCGAAAGAAGAATTAGCCGCCCCCGATGCCGAACTGCTCCAGGAAGCGAAAGCCGCATTGTCAAAATCCTATTCGCCTTATTCTAAATTTCAGGTTGGCGCGGCGGTGCGTTTGGTCAACGGCGTTGTACTCAGTGGCGCCAATCAGGAAAATGCAGCTTATTCGATGTGTATATGCGCCGAGCGGGTTGCTTTAGCGACCGCAGCCTCGCTGCACCCCGGTGTGGCCATCGAATCCATTGCCATTACGGTGCGGAATCAATTGAAAGTCATTGCGGAGCCGGCATCGCCTTGCGGGGCCTGTCGTCAGGTGCTCTGCGAAACTGAATCGCGGCATCGTCATCCCATCAGCGTCATCCTGCAAGGGGAAACGGGACAAATCTATACCTTAGAAAAAGCTGGCGACTTGATGCCGCTATCTTTTAATGGGAGTTTCCTGGAATGAGGGGTTTTTACCACATAGTTCAAGAGTTTTTTACCACCTAATGTTTTTTTACCACATAGGGCACATAGTTGTTTTCACATAGTTCACATAGCTGTTTTCACAACTTGTCCCGACTTGGCAGGATAGTTCTCATAGAAGCTATAGGCCGGATAAACGCTATGTGATCTATGTGACCATTCCTATGTGAACTATGTGGTAAAAAAACACTTGAACTATCTGGTAAAAAAACACTTGATCTATGTAGTGAAAAATCATCTATGTGGTAAAAAAATTATCTTTGGTGGTAAATCGCCAACTATGAAAAACGCTTTGTTAGGACTTTTTTGCCTGATGGGCTTGCTCAATGCCTGCACCAATACGGCGCCTGAAACAGGTGCTGCATTTTTTACCGTCACTTACCCCGACAGCCTTGGCGCGAGGCCATTCGACGGGCGGTTGCTGCTCATGCTTTCGGTGAACGGCGAAAAAGAACCGCGCTTCGAGATCAGCGACGGCCCCGGTACTCAACTGGTTTTTGGGATGAATGTGGAAAATTGGCGCCCCGGCGAAACGAGGAGCGTGGACGCTTCGGCTTTTGGATACCCGATTGAATCGCTTGCCGACGTGCCTGCCGGCGAATATTACGTGCAGGCATTGCTCCATAAATACGAAACCTTCAAGCGCAGCGACGGCCACACGGTGAAGTTGCCAATGGATCGCGGCGAAGGCCAGCAATGGAACCTGGCGCCCGGCAATTTGCTCAACAAACCTTTGAAAATCAGCTTCGACCCCCGCAGCACAAAGCCGGTTGCAGTGGTGATGGATCAACAGATTCCCCCCATTCCCCAGCCGGAGGATACAGAATACGTCAAACACATTAAAATCAAAAGCAAACTCCTGAGCGAATTCTGGGGGCGCGACATGTACCTCGGCGCACACATCCTGCTGCCGCAAGGCTGGGCGGAGCACCCGGATGTAAAATACCCGCTGGCGATTTTCCATGGCCATTTTCCCGATGACTTCAGCGGCTGGCGCACAACGCCGCCTGATACGACACAGCCCTGCGAATACAGTGCGCGCTTCAACTTAGATTGCTACAACCGCATCCAGCAGCAGGAGGCTTATGATTTTTATAAAATCTGGACCGGCTCCGATTTTCCGCGCGTGCTGGCCATCGAAATCCAGCATCCAACGCCGTATTACGACGATTCTTACGCCGTCAATTCCCAAAACCTGGGGCCTTACGGCGATGCGCTGACGTACGAACTGATTCCCTACATCGAAGAAAAATTCCGGGGCATTGGCGAAGGCTGGGCACGGTTCATGTACGGCGGCTCCACCGGCGGCTGGGAAGTGCTGGCTGCTCAGGTGTTTTACCCCGATGAATACAACGGCTGCTATTCGGCCTGCCCCGATCCGATTGATTTTCGGGCGTATACGGTGGTAGACATTTACAAAGACAAAAACGCCTATTTTTTGGACAGCAAATTCAAAAAAACGGAACGCCCGGCAGAGCGCGATTACCTCGGCCACGTGGGCGCCACGCTGAAGGAAGCAAATTACCGCGAATTGGCGCTTGGCGACAAAAGCCGCTCCGGCCAGCAATGGGATATCTGGGAAGCGGTTTATTCCCCCGTCGGCCCCGACGGCTACCCCCAACGCATCTGGGATAAAAAAACCGGCGCCATTGACAGTACGGTTGCCAAATACTGGCGCGAAAACTACGATTTAGCCTATATGCTCAAGCGCGACTGGAAAAAATTAGGCCCGAAACTGAAAGGCAAAATCAAAATCTACTGCGGCGACATGGACAACTACTACCTTAATAATGCTGTTTACCTGATGGAAGACATCCTGAAGTCCACGACCGACCCCCACTACGACGGCGAAGTAGACTACGGCGACCGCGCCGAACATTGCTGGAACGGCGACCACACCCAGCCGAACGCCATTTCCCGCCTGCGCTATCACCGGATGTTTATTCCGAAATGGGCGGAAGAGGTGAAGGGACGGGCGCCGAAAGGGGCGGATTTGAAGGGGTGGCGGTATTAAAACATTACATCAGGTCAGGATAAGAATTAACACGACCAGAATTATGCTGAATATTATTGCCGTAGTTAGGCGAAGGTTTTGTCCTTCTATCATGGAGCGATAAGAATCATAGTAATAATTGTAATCCCTGTAATCCCCATGGGAGTATCTATGTCTATAAGACCGGTCATAGCCATAGGGGGGTCTTAAATGGTCATTGTGGTTAGAACCCAAGGCTATTATCCCTATGATTGCGATGGCAATCAGCAAAAATGTCAGCATAGATGTAATATTTTATCATGAAAAAATAATAGCAAGAAAAACGGTATAGTTGTTTCTAAACTTGAGCGAATAAAATACAATAAAGTTAAGGTTTGTCTTCATCTAACCCCTGCTTTTTCCGTTTTATTATCTCGAACCTATCCGTTTTTCTGCTTTCCCAACACTTTCCGTATCTTTACCCACACAAGCTAATTCAGACCTATGAAGCAGTCTATTCTTTTAACGGCGCTTTTGCTTTGCAGTGCATCTATATTGTGCGCTCAAACCGCCTCCAAACCCTACGCCAAATCCTTAGCCAAACACCGCAAGGAGTACCGAAAAGACTTTCTCACCAACGAGCGCTCGCCGCTTAAGGAAAAGGAAGACCTGAAAGCCCTGCGCTTTTACGAACCGGACGAACGCTACCGGGTGGAAGCAACCGTGGAAGTGCTGGAAGGCGAATCACCGTTCGACATGGCGACGTATGCGGGTACCACAAAACCTTACGTGCGTTATGCCCTGCTGAAATTTGAATTGATGGGCAAGCCGATGGAGCTGACACTTTACCGGAATTTGCAATTGGCAAAAATGCCTCAATACAAAGACCACCTGTTTTTGCCCTTCATGGATGCCACCAATGGCGAAGCGACCTATGGGGGCGGGCGGTACATGGATTTTAAAATTACAGATATTGCCAACGGAAAAATGACGATTGATTTCAATAAGGCATACAACCCCTGGTGCGCCTTCAGCGATGGCTACCAATGCCCGGTTCCGCCTTTTGAAAACCACCTCAATGAAGTAATCGAAGCCGGGGAGCGGCAGTTCGCCAAAGAAAAAAAACACCGGTAAAAGTGTCCCGGAAGCGAGATCGTCGTCAAAACAACGCCATTGAACGAAAGTACACAGGCAGCATTGAACATGCTGCCCCATTTTTGCATTATCAATTCGTAATTTTTTACCACATAGTTCACAGTAGATGGTTTCACATAGATCACATAGTCACTACGTTCTTTTCAGGCTATTTCAGGTCTATGTGTCCTATGTGAAAATCCTATGTACCTATGTGGTAAATAATTACATCATATTCAAAACAAAATTCAACATCCAATGAGTAGATCATTAATTGTGATAGCGGTTGTCGCAGGACTCGCATTGATTTTGCTGGGCAAAGGTTGCAGCAGCTACAACAGCTTTGTCGGCCAGGAAGAAGACGTGGAAAATGCCTGGAGCAAGGTACAAAGCGCCTATCAGCGTCGTTCCGATCTGATTCCAAACCTCGTGAATACGGTAAAAGGTTACGCTAATTTCGAGCAGAAAACGCTGACCGATGTAGTCAACGCACGCGCTAAAGCAACCAGTATGACGATTGACCCTTCGAATATTACGCCGGAGCAGTTGAAGGAATTCCAGGCAGCACAATCAGGGGTTTCCCAAACGTTGGGCAGGCTGATGATGATTACGGAAAATTACCCGGATTTGAAGGCCAACACGCAATTCCTTGAATTGCAGTCGCAGTTGGAAGGCACGGAAAACCGCATCAAGGTGGAGCGCGACCGCTTCAACGATGCCGCTACGAAATTTAACAAATCTATCCGGACGTTCCCGAATAATGTCTTTGCCGGCATCTTCGGCTTCGCACAAAAAGCGCAGTTTGAAGCCCAGGCTGGCGCAGAGAATGCACCGGCTGTTAATTTTGATTAATCGCGTGTAGCGAGCGTGTAACGAGTTTTTACCACATAGGTGCATAGTTTTTTTACATAGAGCACAATAGAAATTAGACTTAATCACATTGATTTTCAGCAATATGATTGTTTAGGCTATGTGCCCTATCCCGCCAAGTCGGGACAAGTTGTGACAATTTCCTATGTATCTATGTGGTAAAGAAAATCTTTTGCACATCGGGTTTCCTGAATTTAACGACTTTCGAAATGGTAAAATTCTTCAACAAAGAAGAAGAAGCACGCATCATCGCTGCAATCCGACAGGCAGAGTCCGGCACTTCGGGTGAAATACGGGTACACATCGAAAAGCACCACAAAGGAACTGCCTTGGAGGAAGCCGCGCGCGTTTTTCACCAGTTGGGTATGGATAAAACCGAAGCGCGCAACGGGGTACTGCTTTTTATTGCCCCGGAGCAAAAAACCTTCGCCATCCTGGGCGATCAGGGCATTAATGCGGTCGTTCCGACTGATTTTTGGAAGGAAGAACGCGACCTCATCCAAACCCATTTCCGGCAGGGCGCTTTTGGTGAAGGCATCTGTCTGGCCATCGCGCAGGTGGGCGAAAAATTAAAAATCCATTTTCCGGTAAAATCGGACGATATCAATGAACTCCCTGATGAAATATCCTACGGTAGTTAAGGCTGGCTTCTTTTTGAGCATGTTTTTCCTGCTTGCCAATGTGATGCAGGCTCAAAAAGAGATGCCAAAACCCACCGGCTATCTGGTGAACGACTTTGCCGGACTGATGTCGCGCCCCGAATTGGAGCAGTTGGGCGCCAAACTCAGCGCTTATGCGCGGGAAACATCCACTCAAATTGTGGTCGTCACAGAAACCTCCTTACAAGGCGAAGACGATTTTGATTACTCCGTTCGCTTAGCCAGAGCCTGGGGCATTGGCGGAAGCAAAGAAAAGGACAACGGCATTCTGCTGTATATCGCAAAAGATGAACGCAAGGTGCGCATCCAAACCGGATACGGCGCAGAGGGTTTCCTGACCGACGCCCTTTCCCGGCGCATCATCGAGCAAACCATCGCTCCGGCTTTTAAAGAAGGCAATTACTACGCCGGGATTGATGCAGCCACAACGACCATCATGGATCTCGGCAGGGGCGAATACACCAACGAAGGCGGTGGCAAGCGGAAATCGGAAGGCGGCAAGGCGCTGCTCCTGATTTTTCTCCTGCTGTTTGGCATGATCTTTTTACTCTCCCTTTATAATCGCAACCGCAGAGGTCGCGACGATGAAAACGACGGCGGTTACCACAGAGGCGGTCGCTACGACGAACGCAACAGCGGCGGCGGTGGCTGGATGTTTTTCCCTATCGGCGGCTTTGGCGGCGGTGGTGGCGGTGGCGGTTCCAGCGATGGCTGGGGCAGCTCCAGCGGCGGTGATTTCGGCGGTTTTGGCGGCGGTGATTTTGGCGGCGGCGGCGCTGGCGGGGATTGGTAAATAAGTCGAAAGGATAAAGTCGAAAGGATAAAGTCGAAAGGATAAAGTCGAAAGGATAAAGTCGAAAGGATAAAGTCGAAAGGATAAAGTCGAAAGGATAAAGTCGAAAACCTTGACAAAGGATACTTATTCGATTCTGAAACGAAAGCCAAACTTTAACCTTTAGCCTTTCTACTTTAACCTTGACAGATTTTCCAACACGCCGTTATGAGAAAGCTATACTTCATCCTACTTCTGGCTACCGGCATCGCCTGCACGCCGAAACTAACCTCCCGTTTTGCCGGCAAGGCAGACCTTGAAGCCCCGCCCGAAGCTTACGACGCGCCTGTTGCCGCCAAGCGGAAAACAACCTGCAACGACTACGAAGCCTATATTCCCGATACTACCCATTTAGATCATACGCCGGTTAAATACGTGCGGGTCAATGTGCATTGGGTTAATAACCGCGATAGTTCGGCCAATTTTGTCGGAGAGGAGGCGGTGGAATTTACCAAATTGCTCCTCCATGCAGCCAATTACAACCTGGTCGGGAATAAAAAATTGTGGATTCCCCACGGCAATGATATCCCGGTCTTGCCCATACAATACCGACTTGTACTGGCGCCCCGTCCCAACGATCCGGACGACGACGGCATTTATTTTCATTATGACGATGAGTTGTGCTACTACGTTCACAAAGGCAAAAACGCAAATCTGGGGAACAAACGGGTCGTTCAGAAATACGGCGTCCAGTTGGATACGGTATTGAATGTTTTTATCATGCCGCACCACCCCGACAGCGTCGCTTCAAAAACCTACTCCGCCGGAATTGTCGGTGTCATGCTGGGGAATGCAGTCAAATTAGCCGGGCCTTTTGAAAACCTGCACCTGACTGCCTGGAGTAGTCGTGGCGCACTGAATCACGAGGTTTGCCACGTCTATGGCCTTGGACATGCCTGGTTAGAAGACGGCTGCGACGACACGCCACGGCATAACCAGTCCTGTTTCAACAAAACAGACCGCCCGGGATGCGATACATTGACTTCCAATAACATCATGGATTACAACGTAGGGCAACACGCCTGGTCGCCCTGCCAGATCGGGAAAATCCACCAGCGCATGTCGCAGGAAAACAGTCCGGCACGCAGATACCTCCAGCCCAACTGGTGTGAACTGCATGAAGACCGGCATATCGTGATTAGGGACACGGTGGTCTGGCGCGGCGCAAAAGACCTGGAAGGCCACCTAACCATCGCAGCAGGCGGCCACCTGACCATTCAGTGCCGCGTGTCATTGCCGAAAGGCGCCAAACTGACGATAGAACCGGGGGCGATCCTGGTGCTGGAAAACGACGCCCGCCTGCACAATGCCTGCGGGGATGAATGGCAGGGCATTGAAATTCAGTCGCTTGATAAACAATCGGGTAAAATTATCCGAACGGGGAATGCTAAAGTGGAAAATACACCTTTGGATTTTTGACCCATTCGCAGCTTCAGTCCTGTTAAGAGCATATTGCGTCTGCGTTTTAGGATTCGATAGCTGCGATCGTTGAGTGGAGTAGAAACGAACGCAGCTATCGAATTCTAAAAACAGGCACACGTTAATCCCGCGTTAAGCTGCGCCATCAATTCCGCATATCTCCCCGCAAAGCATTACTTTTGCACCGCGCAAATCTGCATTCAATGCTACGAAACCTGATCAAAATTATTATTTTATTGCTCCTGACGCCCCTTTGCCTCACAGCACAGAAGACTGCGCCGGGCGTGAAAAAAGAAAACAAACCGCCTTCCAAAATCACGGTACTCTGGTCGGATTTATTGCAATTGCAACAAGCCAAAGGCCAGAATACCCAGCGGCTCATTGGCGATGTGCAACTGAAGCAGGACAGCGTTTTTATGTACTGCGATTCTGCAACGATCGAGCAGGAAATCCGCGTTTTTGCAAAAGGCAATGTCATCATCCAGCAAAATGATACGGTCAGTGTTTTTGCGGATTCGGCCTACTACGACGGGGCTTTGCGGGTAGCAGAGTTGTTTGGCGAAGTTATTCTGGTGAATGGAACTCAAAAGCTGTTCACAGACCGCCTCACCTATAATTTGGCAACCAAAGTAGCAACCTACAACGCCGGAGCCGTGATGACCAACGGGAGCACCCAACTCACCAGTAAAGGCGGGTCTTATTTTACGCAAACGAAAGAAATCTATTTTCGGGACAGTGTCACCGTCGTGGATCCCCGCTTCAGTCTGCGATCCGATACCCTGAAGTTCAATACCGAAACCAAAATGGTGGTTTTCCTCGGCCCTACGCTCATCAGCAATGACAGCAGCCGCATCTATTGCGAAGCCGGGTTTTATGATACGGAAAAAAACGTTGCTGAATTCCGCAAGAACGCCCAATACCAGCGCAAAGACCAGAAAGCCAGTGCCACCCGGATTCTGTATGATGGAAAAAAGAAAGAATATGTGCTCGATGGCGAAGCGTTGTTTGAAGACGACCGTCGCAAGGCTTCCGCCGATATGATCCGCTACAATGAAGTGAGCGACCAAACCTTCCTGAAAGGCAAAGCGAGCTATCAGGATTCTTTGCAAAACATCTCCTCGGAGGAAATTTTTTACGATGCCAGAAATAAAATATACCGCACCAAAGGACGATCCCGCATCAGCGACCCGCCCAGCATCCTTGAAGCCGACGATGTGAATTACGACGACAGGGAAGGTTTCGGCACGGCTTCAGGCAATGTCGTCTGGCAGGACACTTCTGCCCAGACCACCATCGTCTGCGCTTTAGCCAATTACAACCGCGAAACTGGTTACCTCAAGGCCAGCGGCGGCAAAGGTAACCGGGCCATGCTCATCTCCCGCATCGAAGACGATTCTTTGTACATGACTGCAGATACCCTGCTTTCCCTGCGCGCCGACAGCCTGAAAGGCGATAGTTCCCGGCTCCTGCTGGCGTATAAAGATGTGCGCATTTTCAAAAGCAACCTCCAGGCCATCTGCGATTCGTTGTCATACAGCAGCGTGGATTCCATTTTCCGGTTGTTCCGCGCGCCAATTATCTGGTCGGATACGTCGCAGTTTGTGGCAGACACCATTCACATCCAGCTAAAAAATCAAAAACTCGATCGCATCTTCCTGCGCGACAATGCCTTCATCATCAATTCGCCCGACGAGCTGTTTTTCAACCAGATCAAAGGGCGTTTTGCTACGGCGACGTTCCGGGACGACCAACTGCGCCGCATGGATGTGCAGGGCAATGCGGAATCGGTGTATTATGCCCGCGACGAAGCGGGCGGCTATGTGGGCGTGAACAAAACGGTATGCAGTGAAATGACGCTGCTGTTTGGCAACAACAAGGTAGACCAGATCAAATTTTTCACCCAGCCGCAGGCAAAGGCTACGCCGATGAACCAGGCCAACCACGAGGAAATGAAAATACCCGGTTTCCGTTGGGAGCAGAACCTGCGCATCAACACGATAGATGACTTGTTTGAAGCGCGGGAACGCCGGGAATTTATGGTGCTGCCTATTGTTCCGGCTGCTTCCGAAAAACCGGATTCCGGCGGCGATTACCCCGCTTCAGAAACCCAGCCGAAGCCACCAAAGCCGCGCAAGCGGGAAGGCGGGTAGTTGATTTTAAAATGTGCCAACCCCGCCGGGTGCAGAGGTGATCGTTCTAAATTTTCACCACGTTTTTGAAGAAGGATTGATGAGAGATGATTGATAAATGATGATTGATGATGTGACTGAGCGATCCCCCAGGGTGAATGCCCGGTGGGCATTCAAGCGAAGGAACGCGTCAGCGGTGTTTAGCCTATACACACGATGTTTACGTATCTCTTACATTAACAATCATCAATCATGTAATCGTCAATCATCAATAAAAAATAAAGATGTACGATTAAGCATCATTTTATAGAACTGATCACTTCTGCCCGGGCGGGACAGGTTTTGAAAATTTGAAGATTGAGCATCCTGGCATGTGAAGTCCCCGTTTCGACTTCGCTCAACGGGCGGTCGTTGAGCGGAGTCGAAACGAAAGACAGACACTAATTAATCTTCCGGCCGCCCGCAGTGCGGGACTCTACCGAAAGCTTATTGAATTTTTTCAAATCCACCATCAGGGTGGCAAAGGCGTCGTCTGCGTCCACGTCAAATTTTCTGCCGTCATAGGTGACGGTGCCGCCGCGTTTGCGCCACTCCGAAGCTAAAAGCACATAGCGATCAGAGGCTTTTGGATTGGGGCCGAAGACAAGATAGCGTTCTTCTCCACCGTCTTCAAAGCTAACCGCGAACCGATTTTCTTTGGGTTTGAACAACAGGATGCCCGGCGTGCCGCGGCGAATCACAATTTCTTCGACCTCGCGGCCATTGACTACCCGCACTTTGCCGGAGATGATTTCAGTGGAGCCGTTGCCTAATTCGCGGCGCATCACGATGTCGTCGGAAACGTAAAACTGGATGCGTTTGAGTTCGTCGTCGCTCCATCGGTAATTGTCATAGATGCGCTGGGTGAACGGGCTAAGCGTTGGCGAACAGGATGTAAACAGGCTGCCGGATAACGCCAGAAAAAAGAAAAAGCGGTAAACTTTCATGTTGCTTATTTTTGAAACCGAATTTAGCGGTTCCAACCGTCAGGTGAATCGAAATTAAGAAAGTTTAACCCGGGGTTTAACGGTTTTTAACGCTCCCGCCTGCCAACTGCCAACTAAAGCACTGCCAACTGACTACAACCCCAGTTCCTTCCCTTTTTCCAGCATAAAAGCGTGTGCGGAAGCATGGGTATTTTCGATGACTCCGTCAAGGATGGCATCGCGGATGGCATTTTTAATAATGCCGACTTCTTTGCCGGGCGGGATGCCGAACGTACTCATGATTTCTTCGCCGCTCACCGGGGGCTGCCAGTTGCGGAGGTGGTCTTTTTCCTCCACTTCTTTCAGGCGTTGGCGAACCAATTCATAGTTTTCCAAATACCCTTTTACTTTTTCAGGGTTTTTGGAGGTGATGTCCGCTTCGCAAAGCAGCATGAGGTCGTCAATGTCGTCGCCAGCGTCGAACAGCAGGCGGCGGATGGCCGAGTCGGTGATGTTTTCTTTGGTCAGGCTGATGGGACGCAAGTGCAACTGCACCAATTTTTGCACGTATTTCATTTTGTGGTCCATCGGCAGCTTCAATCGGCTGAAAATGCGCGGCGTCATGGCAGCGCCAAGGGCTTCGTGGCCGTGGAAAGTCCACCCCTGATCCGGGAAATAGCGCTTGGTTGGCGGTTTGGCGATATCGTGTAGGATGGCTGCCCAGCGCAGCCAGAGGTTGTCGGTTTTGCGACAAAGGTTGTCCAAGACCTGGAGCGTATGGTAAAAGTTATCTTTGTGCCCTTTCCCATTGCGCACTTCCACGCCATGAAGGGCTGCCATTTCCGGAAAAATGACGTGCAACAGTCCGGTATTGAACAGTAATTTAAACCCAATCGAAGGCTGATCGCACTGGATAATTTTGTTCAATTCGCCGGTAATGCGTTCGTAGGAGACAATATTGATGCGTTGTTTGTATTTGGAAATGCCCTGCAGCGTTACTTCGTCAATTTTAAAATCCAACTGCGCCGCAAAACGAATGGCGCGCATCATGCGCAGCGGGTCGTCGGAAAAGGTTTTTCCGGGATCCAGCGGCGTTTTAAGGAGTTTTTCTTCTAAATGCTGCAAGCCGTCGAATGGGTCTACAATGCTGCCGAAATCCACCTCGTTGAGGCTTACCGCTAAAGCATTGATGGTGAAATCGCGGCGGTTTTGGTCGTCTTCGAGGGTGCCTTCTTCCACACTGGGTTTGCGCGAATCTTGCCGGTAAGACTCTCTGCGAGCGCCCACAAACTCAATTTCCATGTCGTTGTGTTTCAGCATGGCGGTGCCGAAACGGCTGTAAACAGCCACGCGCGGCATGGGGCGAAGTTTGGCTGCGACTTTTTCGGCTAATTCGATTCCGCTGCCTACACACACGATGTCCATGTCTTTTGAGGGGCGTGCCAGCAACCGATCGCGCACATAACCCCCTACTACATAAGCCGGATAGCCCAACTCGTGCGCAGCCTCGCTAACGATCTGAAAAATCTTCCGCTCAAAATCCTGTATCTTAAAAACCACGTCACTTTATTTTAAGCAAGCTCAGTTGCCATACTGAACTGTTGTTCGATTTCATCCAAAATGTTGAAGAGAATTTCCGGCGAATGTTCGGTGACCAACAGTTTTCGATATTCTTTAATGTGGGGGTAACCGCGGAAATAATTCGTATAGTGCCGGCGCATTTCCACCACGCCTAATTTTTCTCCTTTCCACTCAATTGAACGGCGCAGGTGTTCCCGGGCTGCGTTTACGCGGTCGGCAGTTTCCGGCGGCGGCAACAATTCGCCAGTTGCAAAGTAGTGTTTGATTTCGCGAAAAATCCAGGGGTAACCAATGCTGGCCCTTCCGATCATGATGCCATCCACGCCATAGCGGTCGCGAAACAACTTCGCTTTTTCCGGACTGTCTACATCGCCATTGCCGAAAATCGGGATATTCATGCGCGGATTTTCCTTCACTTTTGCAATCCATTCCCAGTTGGCCTCGCCTTTGTACATTTGTTTGCGGGTTCGGGCATGGATGGAAAGTGCCTGAATACCAATATCTTGCAGTCTTTCTGCTACTTCGATGATGTTGATGGTATTGTCGTCCCAACCCAAACGGGTTTTTACCGTCACGGGTTTATCGGTAGCTTTCACAATGGCTTCCGTCAGGCGCACCATCAGGGGGATGTCCTGGAGCAGACCCGCGCCGGCCATTTTGCAGGCAACCTTATTCACCGGGCAGCCGTAATTGATGTCAATAATATCGGGGTTGTGCGCGGCTATGATTTCAGCGGCCTGCACCATGCTCTCCAATTGCCCGCCAAAAAACTGGATGCCAATGGGGCGCTCGTAGTCGAAAATATCGAGTTTTTGCCAGCTTGATTTTGCATCGTGGACGAGGCCGTCGGAAGAGATGAATTCCGTGTACATCAAATCGGCGCCCTGGCGTTTGCACAAAGCGCGAAACGGCGGGTCGCTCACATCCTCCATGGGCGCCAGCAACAGCGGGAATTCTCCGATTTCGACCGAGCCGATTTTTACCATTTTATCTTTTTCAGTAATTTTTTACCACATAGGTACATAGAATTTTCACATAGAACACATAGGCCTGATCTGGCCTGAAAAGAGCGTAATGGCTATGTGATCTATCCCACTAAGTTGGGACAAGTTGTGGTAAATAGATACCTTTTTCAAAAAACTGTACCAAACTTCGCGCAAAAATAAGGCGAATTGTGCCAAAACTGGCCTTTGTTTTCAAAAACAATTCTGATAATGGCCTCTGCAAGCTTTTTTGCTACGCGGCATCAACAAAAAACATTTCGATATTTCCAATATTTTTGGCAGGAATAGCTCCACGGGACTTAAACTTGAAATGATCTTTTACAAAGCTGTAGGTCGTTCCCGAAACATTGACTTTGCCGGGTTCGCTGCCTTCTTCCATGCGAGCCGCCACATTCACGGTATTGCCCCAGATGTCGTAAGCGAATTTGTGCGTGCCCACTACACCCGCTACTGCAGGACCAGTGTGAATGCCGATGCGCACATCGAATGCAGGCGCGTTGTTGCGTTGTTTTTCTGCTTTCCAGGTTTCAATAAACTGCCGCATCTCCAGCGCGGCCTTGACTACCCGAATGGGGTGGTTGGCGTCGTCTGCCTTCAAACCGCCGGCGCACATGTAGGCATCGCCGATGGTTTTGATTTTTTCCAATTGATAACGACCGGATATTTCATCGAAAGCGCGGAAGCAATAATCCAATTCCTTGACCAATTGTGCGGGGGTCATACCGGCTGCAACGCGGCTGAAATCCACAAAATCGGTGAATAAAACCGTAACCATATCGTGTTGGCGGGCTGCCGCTGCGCCGGTCATTTTCAGTTCTTCGGCCACGGCTGCGGGCAGGATATTCAGCAGCAATTCGTCCGAGCGCTGATGCGCGATTGCGATGTCATGGTTCTTTTGCTCCAGCAGTTTATTTAATCTTCTCAAGGTACTGTACCGGTAAAACAAGCCGATGGCAATGATCAAAACGGCAACGGAAATTACGGCTAAGAGATTTCGCTGACTGCTTTGCAGGGCGAGTTGGTTATCGCGTTCGTTCAGTTCCATTTCCTGGCGCGTCAGCAACAGCGAGTCGCCCAGCATGTGGATGGACAGGGAATCGAGCAGGTTTTGCTGGCGCGACAACAAAAACTGCTGGCGCAATTGGGCCTCTGTCATGGCCTCCAATTCCCGCTCTTTAGCGCGCATGGCTTTTTCGAGCGCTACTTTTTCAACGTTCAGGGTAGCAATTTGCGCGTTCATGTCATTTCGACGCTTCTCTGCGTTTGGCGAGTGGTCTTCGATGACTTTCAGTAAGGCTTCCGGCAGCTTAGGCGTTTCGATCGCCATGACACCAGAGTTGTCCGGGGGCTGTGGCACATCGGGGTTCAGCGAAGCCAGTAACGCCCGGTTTTTACTTTTTAAATTAGCATCTACCGTCAGGGTATTGCTTTCCTTCAGCATCCGGAGCGCTTTGGCACGGCTGCGCACCGGAGTTTTACCGCTTTCAATCAGCGCTTTAGCCCCTTCGTGCAAAGCCATAGCCATCCCTTCATTGCTGCCCGATTTTTGCGCCAAGCGATAGGCGTCGTCTATCAGGCGTTGTACCTTGTCGAAATCTTTAGACAGGCGTGCGTCTTCTGCCTGCTTGATTTTTTCGGTGAACCCCGAGGCTTGCGCAACTAAGTTATTTGCGCAAAGCAGTAATAAGATCACCGTGCTAAAAAAGTACTTGCTCATAGTAGTCTGTATAACTATACTGGGTTTTAAAAAATAGACCGCCCTGTTCTGGTGGTAAACAATTCCAGTGCCATTACCCCGGCTACGGAGTTTCCGCGCTCGTTCAACTCCGGGCTCCACACCGCAATCGCCAGTAAAGCCGGGATAACGCTGACGATGCCGCCGCCTACGCCGCTTTTGCCCGGCATCCCCACCCGAAAAGCAAATTCGCCGGCTTCGTCGTAAAAACCGCAGGTCATCATCACCGCGTTCAGACGTTTGGCCTGGCTATCAGTCAGGATGCGCTCGCCGGTAGTGGGAATGACCCCGTGGTTGGCCAAATAAAGAAACGCTTTTGCCAATTCGCGGCACGACATCATGATGGCGCACTGGTGAAAATAGACATCCAGCACCTGCTCAATCGGGCTTACAATATTGCCGTGGCTTTTTAAAAAATTGACCAAAGCGGTATTCGTGAAACCCGTTTCGCGTTCCGAGCGGGCAATGTCGTAATCGTATCCAATATCGGGAATGCCCGATAGTTTTCGTACAAAATTGAGGATGTCTGCTTTCGGATCCGGCAGGTGCTGGATGAGCACATCTGTCACCACCAAAGCCCCTGCGTTGATGAAAGGGTTGCGCGGCTTGCCTTTTTCGTATTCCAACTGCACCAAAGAATTGAAGGCACTGCCGGAGGGTTCCAGACCTACCCGTTTCCACAGCGCCTCGCCTACCGTTGCAAAAGCCATCGTCAGGGTAAATACTTTGGAAATGCTCTGGATGGAAAATCGCTCATCCGCATCGCCGACGCGGTATTCCTGTCCTGCTAAGGTCTCGAGTGCGATGCCGAACTTTTTCGGATCGGTATTTTTGAGTGCGGGGATATAGCTGGCCACTTTGCCTTTGCCAAAAAGCGGCTGCACATCCCGCCGGATGCTTTCAAGGATTTGCTGGTAATCGGTCATGGTTGTGGTAACGCTATAATAACGATCCTGTTATACGTTGGTTTTGGCACTTTGTTGTATTAAGCTCAAAATTACCATTTCGATTAAGCTGGCAGGCATTTTTTGTGGACTGGAATTTTAATTTTTACTTTTACCGCAATACAACACAGCAACATGGACACCCTCGACGCAATACAAATCAATTTCAAACCCGAACAATTGGCGCTTTTGAACGCTTGCTTAGCATTTTTAATGTTCGGCGTGGCGCTGGATTTGAAAACGACACATTTCGAATACGTCTGGCAACATCCCAAGGCTTCATTGGTGGGCCTCACCTCGCAAATCATCCTTTTGCCGGCATTGACGCTGGGGTTGATTTACGTTTTACAACCCCCGATGAGTGTAGCTTTGGGGATGGCTTTAGTAGCAGCTTGTCCGGGCGGCAATGTATCCAATTTTGCGGTACACCTCTCGAAAGGCAATACGGCGCTGTCTGTGACGCTGACCTCTGTATCCACCATCGCAGCCATCATTACCACGCCGGTCATTTTTTCTATTGTTGTGAACTTACTGCCGGGGGCCGATGCATTAGCCAAAGATATCGCCGTTTCACCCGGACAAATGCTCGGCTCTATCGTGCAACTGATTTTATTGCCCCTATTGATCGGTATGGCGCTGGCGTATCGTTTTCCGCAGCTCACCGACCGCATCCGGCGCCCGGTGCGCATCCTTTCCTTAGTCGTTTTTATTGCGTTTATCATCGTGGCCATTGCCGCCAATCTTGAAAATATCTACCAGCACCTTTCATTAGTGTTTTTTATTGTGCTGATCCACAACGGCGTGGCGCTGCTCACCGGTTACAACTTTGCGCGCCTGTTTCGCTTGCCGGTGACCGACGCGCGCGCCATTGCCATCGAAACCGGCATCCAAAACTCCGGCCTGGGGCTGATCCTCATTTTCAACTACTTCGACGGCATGGGGGGTATGGCGATGATCGCGGCGTGGTGGGGCGTGTGGCATTTGGTTTCGGCGTTTGCGCTGGCGATGTGGTGGGGGGCACGCGGGGCGGAGCCACCGCGCGAGCAGGGTTCATTTCGTTAACATTTCCCCCTTTTCGAGGGACTCCCATCCCAAAAAATGCGCCTATCTTCATGCCCTGTTAGAGAACACCTTAATCAAAACACATCAAGATGCGAAAAACACTCTGTTTAGCCCTCCTGGCATTGCTGTTGGCGGTTTCGCCCGCTTTGGCACAAAAGAAAAAAGCTGATGCGTCGGCCAAATCCGAAGCGTCTAAAAAAGAAGAAAAAAAAGATCCTTTTAACTCCGGCACCTTTTCAGGACTGAGTTTCCGTTCCATCGGGCCGGCGGTGACTTCGGGTCGCATTTCCGATTTTGCCGTCAATCCCGATAATACGGCGGAATACTACGTCGCCTCCGCTTCCGGCGGCGTTTGGAAAACGACCAACCACGGCACCACGTTTTCCCCGATTTTTGACGGACAAGGCTCCTATTCCATTGGCGTGGTGAAGCTCGACCCTTCCAATCCCGGCACCGTTTGGGTGGGAACGGGCGAAAACAACAACCAACGCTCGGTGGCTTATGGCGACGGTGTTTACCGCAGCGACGACGGCGGCAAAAGCTGGAAAAACATGGGGTTGAAAAACTCGGAGCACATTTCCGGCATCATCGTTGACCCTACCAATTCCAACACGATCTGGGTAGGCGCTTACGGCCCGGTGTGGAAAGAAGGCGGTGAGCGCGGGGTGTACAAATCCACCGATGGCGGCGCAACCTGGACCAACGTAAAAGCGGTGAGCGACTACACCGGTTGCAACGACCTCATCATGGATCCACGCAACCCGAACGTGTTGTACGCCGCGTTCCACCAACGCATGAGGAAAGTGTTTACCTACATCGGCGGCGGCCCGGAATCTGCGGTTTTCAAAACAACCGACGGCGGCGCCACCTGGAAAAAACTCGAAGGTGGCCTGCCCGGCGGAGACGTGGGGCGCATCGCAATCAATATTTCACCGGCCAACCCCGATGTGTTGTACGCCGTAGCGGAAGCGCCGGACGGCAAAGGTGGCATTTACCGCTCGGCTGACCGTGGCGCAAGCTGGCAAAAACAAAGCGGCTTTTTCACTTCCGGCAACTACTACCAGGAAGTGACCTGCGATCCTAAAAACGTCAACCGTATTTTCATCACCGATACCTATTACCAGGTGAGCGACGACGGCGGCAAAACCGTGCGCAACCTCGGCGAACTCAATAAACATATTGACAACCACTGCATCTGGATTGATCCGGCCAATACCGACCACCTGATGGTGGGCTGCGATGGCGGTATTTACGAAACCTGGGATTTTGCGAAAAGCTGGGATTTCAAATCCAACCTGCCGGTGACGCAGTTTTATAAAGTTTCAACGGACAATGCCTTACCATTCTACCACGTGCATGGCGGTACGCAGGATAACTTCAGCCTGGGCGGACCCAGCCGCACCCATTCCGGCAACGGCATCGTGAACTCCGACTGGTATGTAACTTCAACTGGTGACGGTTTTGAAACGCAGGTAGATCAAAGCAACCCTGACATCATTTATGCGCAGGCACAATACGGTTACCTCTCGCGCTTCGACCGGAAAAGTGGTGAGAACCTCGATATCCGACCCACCGAAGGCGAAGGCGAAGCAGCTTACCGCTGGAACTGGGACGCGCCGCTGCTCATCAGCCAGCACAGCAATACGCGCTTGTATTTTGGCGCCAACAAGCTTTTCCGCACGGATGATCGGGGCAACTCCTGGAAGACCATCAGCCCGGATCTGACGCGGCAAATTGACCGCAACAAATTGGAGGTGATGGGCAAAGTGTGGAGCGTGGATGCTATTGCCAAGAACGGCAGTACAGATATTTACGGCCAGTTGACCACCATCGCCGAGTCGAAACTCAACCCTGATTTGCTTTGGGTAGGAACAGACGACGGCCTCATCCAGGTATCCACCAACGGCGGGCAGAGCTGGACGAAAATTGACAACATTCCCGGAGCGCCTGCGCAGAGCTATGTGCATCAGATCATTGCGTCGCTGCACGACCAGAATGTTGCCTACGCCTGCTTCAACCACCACCGCTACGGCGATTTTAAACCGTATTTGTTCAAAACGGCTGACGGCGGCAAAACCTGGAAAGCCATCCAGGCCAACCTGCCCGAACGCGGCAGCATTTACACCATCGCCGAAGACCATGTGGATGCGAACCTGCTGTTTGTGGGCACCGAATTCGGCGCGTTTTTCAGCAATGACGGCGGCGGAAACTGGGTACAACTCAAGGCCGGGCTGCCCACCATCGCTGTGCGCGACATGGAAATCCAACGCCGCGAAAACGACCTCGTACTCGGCACTTTCGGTCGCGGTTTTTACATCTTGGACGATTATACGCCGCTGCGCAAGTTGCAAAAAACAGATTTGGAAAAAGAAGCGATCCTTTTCCCGGTGAAAGACGGCCAGATGTTTGTGGAAGCTTTCCCGCTGGGCGTGCGGGATAAAGGACACCTCGGATCCAATTATTTTTCGGTACCCAATCCGAAGGTTGGCGCAGTGTTTTCCTACTATCTCAAAGAAGACATCAAAACCATCAAAGACAAACGCCGTGAGGCCGAAAAAGCCAAGGCCGACAAAGGTGAAAAGGTGTATTACCCCAGTATAGACAGCCTGCGGATGGAAGACAACCAGCCTGATCCGTACCTGCTCTTTACCGTGACCGACGCATCGGGCAATGTAGTGCGCCACCTCAAAACGGCGGCTAAAAAAGGCTTGCAGCGCATCGTTTGGGATTTCCGCTACGGCACGCCCGCGCCAACCCATCAGCGTTTTACGCCATCTCCTGACCAGCTTTTCGGAGGCGCTGAATTGGGCTACATGGCTATGCCGGGCCGCTATTCGGTGACCCTGCATAAGTTTGAAGACGGCGCACTGAGCCAATTGGCCGGCCCGGTCAGCTTCGAGTGCAAACCGCTGAATCTGGGCGTTCTGCCACCTGCTGATAAAAAAGACTACGACGAATTTTGCAAAAAAGTGGCCGATTTGCGCCGCGCTGCCAGTGCTGCCAACGATATACGCAACAACATGAACAGCCGCATTGGCCACATCAAAACGGCCATTCAGGACATGCCTGCGTCGGCTGCCGAGTTTACCAAACGCGCTTATGATTTGGAGCGCCGTTTGAACGCGGTGGGCATCCAACTCAATGGCGACGCAACGCTGGGCCGCCGGGAGTTTGAAACGCCGCCTTCCATCAACGGTCGGATCGGGCAGGTTGAAGGAGGCATCTTTGGCGTAACGTCCGCGCCGACCGAAACCCAGCGGGAATCTTATCGCATCGCTGCAAAAGAATTCGGCCCCGTGCTGAACGACCTGAAAGCCATTTTTGCTGATCTTCAAAAATTGGAAGAAGACCTTGAAGTGAAGGATGCGCCGTATACGCCGGGGAGATGGCCGAAGTGGTAAAGCGTTGATTGTTGATCGTTGTTCGTTGTTCGTTGGGAACCGAAACATTGTTTTGGAACCGAACGAACAACGATCAACAAACAACGGACAACAGAAACAAACGAACTGAGCTTGAAAAAACAATAAACTTTCACCATTCCATAAATTCTCGTATCTTTGCAGTGCCCTAACAGGCAGAATGTGTGTTTTTATCATCCTTCCTTGATAAGTTGCGTCGGTAAAAATTTCCATTCACGGCAGGCAGGCGGTTTTTGAACCGGGTTGCCGCCAGAGGTTCTTTCAAATTGGCAAAAGGCAAATAGGCAAAAGGCAAAGCAGTAATTACGAGTTCTTGCCCCTTGCAATTTGCCCTCCCGCTTAGGCGGGACAGGCTTTGCTCCTTGAACCAGCCTCCGACGATGTACTTTTTTTCACTTTATTCATCCAAATGTCATTTACATCATTAGGCCTCATTGAGCCACTATTGAACGCGCTTCATACCGAAGGCTACACCACGCCTACGCCTATTCAGTCCAAAGGCATTCCTATGGTACTGTCTGGCCGTGACTTGTTGGCCTGCGCACAAACCGGTACCGGGAAAACGGCGGCATTTTCGCTGCCCATCCTGCAATTGCTGCACGAAAGCACAGAACCTGCGCAACCCGGCCAAATCCGGGCGCTGATTCTGACGCCCACCCGGGAATTAGCCATCCAGATTGACGAAAGTCTGAAAGCTTATGGACGCAACCTGCCCCTGCGCAGCTTAGTCATTTTTGGCGGCGTTTCCGACAAAGCACAGATAGATGCACTCCGCCGCAGAACGGACATCTTAGTCGCAACGCCGGGTCGTCTTTTAGACCTGATGCAGCAAGGCTACGTCAAACTCAACCACATCAAATTTTTCGTTCTTGACGAAGCGGACCGGATGCTCGATATGGGCTTTATCCATGATGTCCGCAAGGTGATTGCAAAATTGCCAGCCCGTCGTCATACGCTGTTCTTTTCAGCCACGATGCCGCCGGAGATCGTCAAACTGTCCGATTCCATCCTGACCAACCCGGCACAGGTAGAGATCACCCCGGTGTCTTCTACTGCAGAAAATGTGGAGCAGGCTGTTTATTTTGTGGACAAGAACGATAAGAAACACTTGCTGGCGCACTTGCTGAAAAACCCGGATATTGTTTCCGCGCTCGTGTTCACCCGAACCAAACACGGCGCAGACCGGGTGGTCCGGGACTTGGGCAAAACGGGGGTTCGCGCCGAAGCCATTCACGGCAACAAGTCGCAGAACGCCCGCCAGAACGCGCTGAGCAACTTTAAATCCGGCAAAATCCGCGTATTGGTCGCCACCGACATTGCCGCACGCGGCATTGATGTGGACAACCTTTCGCACGTCATCAACTTTGAGTTGCCGAATATTCCGGAAACCTACGTACACCGCATTGGCCGTACAGGCCGTGCAGGCGCCAGCGGCATTGCTTTATCATTCTGCGAACAGGAAGAAAAAGCCTATTTGAAAGACATTCAAAAGCTCATCCGCCAGAATGTACCCGTGGTGAACGAACACCCTTACCCGCTTTCGGGTGCAGGCGTTGCCGCATTCGACCAGCCGGAGCCGTCAAGACAGCCACAAAGAAGAGAAACCAGCACCGCTGCTTATGGCGGCGGCAATCGCCGGAAGAATAGCAACTGGAGAGGCAACAACAGCAATTCGCGCTCGACGCGGACGTCGTAGTTTGCTTATTCCGGCAAGGGTAAACATAAACATGAGCCATTCCGATTGTTCGGGGTGGCTCATGTCATTTGAATACTTACCACTTAGCTGAATATTATACATACCGTTTGCAAATCCCCTGAATTTGCTTTATTTTTATCGGAAATTTAATGTGCTATGACAAGTGCCGCAGCCCAACTGAAGGCCTGGACGCTGGAAGAAATCGCCCTGCATTTTGGCCCTGTCGAATTGCAGCAACCGCTCACCCGGGAGCAGTTTTTGGCTTTGGCCGATCACTATCCCGATTTGGCGATGGAGCGGGAGTTTAACGGAATAACAACAATTATGACACCGGTTAAAAAAGGGTCCAGCAAGCGGGAATCCATGCTGCATGGCCTCTTGTTTATCTGGAATTTTCAGATTGGTCAGGGCGCCGTATATGGCCCGAATGGTACTTATGATTTGCCGGACGGCGCTACAAAAATGCCGGACGTTTCCTGGATCGCTTCCGGACGCCTGACGCCTGAATCCGACGACGAAGACGGGTTCATTACCGTTGTGCCGGACTTCATTGCTGAAATACGCTCCAGAACAGATCGCCTGCCCAAGCTGCGTTCAAAAATGACCGATACCTGGATGGCCAACGGCGTTCGCTTAGCGTGGTTGATTGATCCGTATGAAGAGAAAGTCTATATCTACCGGCAAGGGCAGGAAGTAGAGGTGATCGCAGGATTTGACGGCAAACACCTTTCCGGTGAAGCGGTACTCCAGGGGTTTGAGCTTCCTTTAGCCTCCTTTAAAGCTTAGAACCGCTTTTATTTTACGCCGCTCGCGCGATGGCTCCGCCTCGCGTGTACTATTTGAACCGCTTTTATTTTACGCCGCTCGCGCGATGGCTCCGCCTCGCGTGTACTATTTGCCAGTCTCTGACTGGCTTGCTCGAAGCCGGGCGGAGTCCAAAGAATAACAGCCAGCGAGGAGGCTCCTCTTTTCTATTCCCGGAATTGGTATGCTTTTACCTCCAGGTCATCCACATAAAATACCTGTCCCGAACGATTGATGGTGTAAACCATCAAATAAGCGCCTTCCGGCAAAGATCGGGGTANTTTTATAAAAAAACCGGCGGCGCCCCANTGGTCCGCCTCACCGGCTGACCAAATGTTGGAATCCGGATTGCCGATATGGGAAGCAGGTTTGAAGGAAGACCAAACCTTTTTTTTACCATTGGGTTTCATGATTTTCACCATAATATCTGCGGCCTGGTCGCGATGCCAAATCCGGTTATGCCCCGTGGCATAGCCCATCACAGAAATGCCGAGGTAATCTATGTCTTCGGATAGGGGTAAATGTTCGATGAGTTGGATGGAATCAGGCGTAATGTCCAGCACACTCGTCCGTCCAAAGGTGTCTTTGGCAAGTGAACTCCATTTTTCTGAGGTAAAAGACTCTGTTAGGATCGTCTCTTTCAGTTGTAAAGCCGAAGAATCGGGCTGCACCTGCCGGCTGTCATAAGCGCGCAATGCCTGCAAAGAAGGCCGGGTGGCGCCAAACGTCTCGAGGTAAAAAGCCTGGTTATGCCGCTCGCTCCAGATGACACCGGCGTTCATTTGCCAGGTTTGGAATAAATTAAGACCTGAAAACAGCAAGAATATCGGAACGGGCAGCCACTTCAGCAAGCGGCCCTTTTCCATTTGGGTAAAACACGCGGCTAATCCCAGTGCAAGCAACGGATAGGTTTCTACCATGGGGCGCTGTCCCAATCCCGGAAAAAAAGTCCAGGCATAATAAGAATAGTGGATGTAAGCGTGCAATCCGACAAAGACCAAAATGGGAATCAGCGCACCTTCCACGTAGCGGCGCAGCCACCACAAACCAGCCAGCGCAAAGGCCATAACCGGGGTGTAAATCAGCCAGCCATTTGAAAAATCAAACCAGCCGCGATGGATTCTGGGTTTTAAAAAATTGAACCCTTCTCCCTGATAAGGATTAAAAACGAGCTTGCCGCTGACGTAGTACCAGTAAGCAAACTGGATTGAAAAAACGAGCAACGCACCCAGGGCTAAGGCAATGATTAAGTGATAGTTTTGTATAAAAAACCGGGCGCGTTCCAATAAACCCTGCCGGGATTTGACGCCCCATAGCAATGGAATAAAAACGGCGATTACTTCGGGTATCCGCGTAATGCCAATCAAACCCACCACCAATCCCACACCGAGTGCACGCGCCACGCCGGGCCGTTCATAAAACCGGAGGGTGAGCAGCAACAACAGGCAATAATCGAAAAACAAAAAACCATGCGCCATGATGACGTAGGTGCCGTGGTAGAAAAGGTTGGTCGCAAATGCGATGGTCAGGCAGGTGAGCCAAACGACGCGGCGCGTGAAATAACGCTCCAAAATGCCCGCCAGCCAGTAAAAAGCAAGGAGTAAATAACACAGGGTGGAGACGCCCAAAGCCACCTGGTAGGGTTTGCTCCACCCGTTAGCCGGATATCGGTTGCCAATTTTGGCGTAAGCATGAGCCAGCAGGAAAAAAGGGGCTTCCATCAGCGCAACCCCGGTGGTGTATTTGATGTAGTATTTTCCTGTTTCGGTTGGGCGGATCCCGTAGATGTCGTCCCGCGGATCCGGCACATTCGGGTAAAGCGACTTCATCGCCGTCAGGCTGCGGTCATAACTGCCGACATCGTCATACAGAAAAAAAGACAAGACGTGCAGGTAGTATTGCATGGAGTCTCCCCTCGTCAGGTTTTCTTCCCGGTTGTCAATGAGCAGGCTTCCGGAGAGATACACTGCTGCTATTGCGGTCAAAAGCCCTATCCGATAATTCCAAAATTTCATAATTGGTGTGGTTGGTTGAAATTATGCTGCTCGCGCGATGGCTCCGCCTCGCGTGTACTATTTGCCGGTCTCTGGCCGGCTTGTCCGGAACTGGGTGGAACCCAGAAAATATCAGGCACGAGGCAGAGCCTCGGCGCCAGCGGGTAATTGTCTGAATCAGAATTCACAGAATTTGAGGATTTTCAGAATTAACCGCATCCTGGAAATTCTGGAATTCTGAAAATTCTGATTCTGACAAAAAATAGCCTTGCCTGCTCGGCTCACTGGTTCCACCTCGGGGTCAGCAGGATTTGGGCCTTAAAGTATCAAAGGGCTTTCTGTTAGTCCATAGCCACCTGTAATGAATGTAAGGTGATGAAATACAGTATATTGTATCATGCTATAAGCCTCTTTTTGCATTTCAGTCCAACCCTTGATTTTCTTCAGCGCCCCACCTACCACAGCCATCTGGTACCTACTTTCACAAACAGAATGAAAAATGGGTCAAAAACCGCCTCGGCACAACAAATTTGGAAACTTGTTTGCGAGGCGGCACAAAGTATTAAACAATAAAACTTAACATGTCATGAAGAAATTGCTACTCAGCCTTTTACTGGCAGCAGTATGTACCCTCGTTTTCGCGCAGCGCGGAACGGTGACCGGGATGGTGACCGACCAGCAAACGAAGGAACCGCTCATCGGCGCCAACATTTTTGTAGACGGTGCTACTTCCGGCGCAGCCACCGACAATTCGGGCAAATATACGCTCGATTTGCAGGCAGGCAACCAAAAATTGATTGTTTCCTACGTCGGATACAAAACCGTGGAGCAAATCGTAAGCGTTCCTGCCGGCGGCGCCGCAACCTTCGATATTGAGCTGGAAAGCTCCGGGTTGTTGGGCGAAGAGGTGATCGTTTCGGTTTCGCGCAAAGCGGAAAAACTCACCAACGCGCCAGCCACGATTACGGTCATCGGCGCGCAGGCACTGAGCGAGCAGCCGTCCTTTAACGCTGCAGAACTTTTGGGTCGCCAAAAAGGCGTGGATTATGTGCGTTCGGGCGTATTGGGAATCGGGGTGAACGCCCGCGGTTTCAACAGCGCATTCAACCCTAAAAACCTGCAAATCAACGATGGCAGGTTATCTTCGCTCATTGCAACCGGGCTCCCGCTTGGCGCCCTGAGTACCACGGTGAAGGAAGACATCGAGCGGGTGGAAGTGGTATTGGGACCATCTTCGGCGCTGTACGGCCCGAATGCCCACAACGGTTTGCTCAATACCATCACGAAAGACCCGCGCACTTCGCAGGGCACGACCATTGCCTTAGGCGTGGGCAACCAAAGCGTGATCACCGGGCGGCTTCGCCACGCAACGAAAATCAACGAAAAATTCGCTTTCAAAATCAGCGCCGAGTATACGCAGGGGGAAGAGTTTGCCTTTACAGACACCGTTTATTTCGGGGCATTAGCGGTGCCGGAATTGGAATTAGATCCGAAGTTCAACTCGCTGCGGGGCGAAGCGGCGGTGTATTATGCCCTGAACAGCAAGTCAGACCTCATCCTTTCCGGTGGGTACAGCAAAAGCAACAATATTGGCAATACCAACGCCGGCCGCAACCAGATCATAGACTGGACGGTGGGTTGGGGGCAACTGCGCTATGTGTCGCCGCGGTTATTCGCACAGGTTTATTATACCAAATCGGGCACCGAAGAAACCTACGCCATGAACCAGCGCACGCAGAACTACCTGAGTTTCAAAAATGCCGGGTTTTCGGAAGAAGAATCGCGCCGTCGTTCATTCACCGAGCAGTGGAACTCCACTTTTGGCATCGCACTGAATCGCGGTTCAATTTTCAAAGACAATTCCAGCCGCCTCAACGGCGAGGTACAATACAACAACAAAGCCGGCAATCTTTTCGATTTCATCGTAGGCGTTCAGTATCAGGGAGATAAGGCCGACAGCGACAATACTTACCTGTTGGATATTGATGGCCCGATTGAGATTGGCCAGTTAGGCGGTTATTTGCAGTTGGAGCGCAAATTTGGAGACAATTTCAAAGTCGTGCTGGCCGGCCGCGCCGACAACCACGACCTCTATGGCTTCAACTTCATTCCGAAAGCAGCTTTGGTGTATTACAACAATACCGGTTCGGCACGTCTGACTTATGGAAAAGGCATTGCAGCGCCGACCATTCTGAACTTAGAAGCCAATATTTTTGGAGGTTTGCTGTTGGGCAACGGGGCAGGCTTTACGCTGTCTGACGGTACCCAAATCAAAGCGCTGGAGGTAGAAACCATCGAGACTTTTGAAGTAGGGTACAAAGGCACGTTCGGCAAAAAACTGTTCTTTGATGCCAATGCTTACTACAACACTTCGCAAAACTTCCTGAGTCCGGCGATCAACATTGCCACAGCAGGCCGCACCGTTACGCATCGCGGAGACCAACTCATGAGCGAAGTAGTGCCGGGCACGCCTGCAACGGGCGCAGCATTTGTACTGACGTATTTGAACTTTGGAGAAGTAGCGACTTATGGCGCGGACGTATCGCTGAATTACAGCATCGCCGACGGCTTGTTGGGAACAGTCAATTACTCCTGGTTTGATTTCGACCTGAATGTGGACGACCCGGCCAACGACGGCAACGGCAATGGCAAAGTGGACGAAAACGACCTGCCGATCAATACGCCGACGCACAAACTCGGACTGGGACTGAGCTATTCCAAAAGCAAATTTTTCGGATCGCTGTTTGGCCGCTGGGTAGACGAATATGACTTTTTCTCGGGCATCAACGTGGCTGCCAAAACCAATCCGAACCTGATTTACGGCGGTTCTCCGGTGATAGAAGGCGCGCGCGTTGGCCGTTCATTCAATTACGGGCCGCTGGGCGGGTTCTTCAACCTTGACCTTGCATTGGGGTATAAAATCAACGACTACCTGACCATTGCAGGCCAGGTCGTGAATGTGCTGGATCAGGAAGTGCGCGAGTTTGTGGCTTCTCCGGCAATTGCGCCGCTGTATTCGCTGGAAGTAAAAATCAACCTGCCGGCTTTGGGCGGCAAGAAGTAAAAAATGGGCAAATGGCAAATTGGCAAGTGGGCAAAAGGCAAATTCGCAAAGGGCAATTTGCAATGTCGAAAAACCACAAAGGAGCCAATAAATTTGAAACATAATCGAAACTAACTTGCCCCTCTGCTTACGGAGCAGGCTTTGCCAATTTGCGAGTTTGCCAACTTGCCGCTTTCAAAATTGCCTTTTTATTCCCTCCGAACCAAGGGCGGCGCTTCTGAGGAGTGGCGCTGCCCCCCGGTTCAGGCCAAAAAAGTTTAACTTATGCGGAATGCCGCAATCTTATCAGCGGGCGCTTATGCGCCGGAGCGGGTTATTCCCAATCAGTTTTTCAACGAATTGCTCGGCGAGGATGTAGATACCTGGTTGCGCGAAAATGTGCAGATTTACGAGCGGCGCTGGTGCCGGGAAGACGAATCCACCGCCGATCTGGCCGAGCAGGCTTCGCGAGTGGCTCTGGAGCGTGCGGGCGTATCGGCTTTGCAGTTGGATTTGATCGTGCTGGCCACCGACACACCGGAATTTATTTCGCCCTCCACGGCGGCGGTTTTGCAACACCGGCTTGGCGCAACGCGGGCTGGCACTTTCGACATCAATACCGCCTGTGCGGGATTCGTGACGGCGCTCGACATTGGCAGCAAATACATCCGCGCCGACGAACAATACGAGTATGTGTTGGTTGTTGGGGCTTATGCCATGAGTAAATACCTGAATCTCAAAGACAAAAAAACCGTGACGCTTTTCGCAGATGGCGCCGGGGCTGTGGTCTTGAAAGCAGAAAAAGACGGCAACCGCGGCTTTTTAAGCAGCCAGTTGCACTCCGACGGCCAATATTATGGCTGGATGGGCATCTATGGCGGCGGCTCCCATCAACCGGTTACACCGGAAATGTTGGCAAAAGGCGATCATTTATTGAAATTTGTGCATAAATTTCCCAAAGAACTCAATCCCGAACGCTGGTCGGGCATGGCGCAGACCCTTTGCCGGCGTGCCAATGTGACGCCGCAGGAGGTTCAACAATATTTCATCACCCAGATCAACATCAACAGCATTTGGGAAACGATGGATCGTTTGGAAACGCCACGCGAACGGGCGCATACGATCATGCACCACTACGGGTATACCGGTTCGGCCTGTATTCCGATGGCATTCAACGATGCCTGGGAAAAAGGCAAAGTCAACGCCGGAGATTTGGTGTTGTTTATTGGAAGCGGCGGTGGATTAGCTTTTGCGGCGGCGCTGTTCAGGATGTAGGATGATGGTATCTATTTACCACTTAGGGATGGTTTTTACCACATAGATGTTTTTTCACCACATAGTTCACATAGGAACGGTCACATAGATCACATAGCGTTTATCCGCCCAATCGCGCCTATGTGAACTATGTGAAAACAACTATGTGATCTATGTGGTAAAAAATTACAGACGACGATGCAAATACAACAACAAGACTGGGCGGCCCGCTGGGCGCTGTATGCTCCCGACCGCTTAGCGCTGAAAGAATACGAAACCGGGCGCACCTATACGTACAATGAACTGAACCGGCTGGGTAATCGCTTAGCGCATCATCTGACGCAAGTGCTTGGGCTGCGAAGCGGGGACCGCATTGCTATTTTGGCAGAAAATTGCTTAGAATATTTAGTACTTTTTGTCGCTGCGCAAAAAACGGGTATTATTCTGGTACCGCTTAACTACCGCTTAGCCGCCTCAGAAATTGATTACCTGATTGGTAATGCTGCGCCGGCTTTGCTGATTGCAGAGGAAAAGTTTCANCACCTGCTTTCCGAAGCGCCGGCCTCGCATCTGACGCCGAATCACTGGAGTTTAACTGCTTTGAGTCAATTTTGTGCGCCGGAGGTTGAGTTGCCTGAAGACCAGCATTTCCCGATAACAGTGGTAGAAGAAGACCACCCGGTTTTTATCCTGTACACCTCTGGCACCACGGGTTTCCCCAAAGGTGCGCTGTATACCCACAAAATGCTGTTCTGGAACAGCATCAACACGGCAATGTCGCTCATCGTCAATTCCGAAAGCCGCACCATCAATTGTATGCCCCCGTTCCACACGGGCGGCTGGAATGTGTTGACGCTGCCTTTTCTCCACCACGGCGGCTACACCTGCATGATGAAAAAATTCGATCCTGCGGCTGTGCTTACTGCGCTTGAATCCGAGTGTTGTACCCTGTTTATGGGGGTGCCCACTATGCTGAAAATGATCGCGGAACTTCCGGAGTTTCAAACGGCTGACTTTTCGAACCTCTATTACCTCATCGTTGGCGGCGAGCCGATGCCCATCCCGTTGATCGAGCAGTGGCACGCCAAAAACGTTCCCATCCGGCAAGGCTATGGCATGACGGAAGTGGGCCCCAACCTGACTTCCCTGCACCAGCGCGACGCCATTCGCAAAAAAGGCTCCATCGGGCGGCCCAATTTTTATGTGGAAATCAAAATTGTGAACGAACAAGGCGAGCCGGCAGCCGTTAATGAACCTGGTGAATTATTGCTGCGCGGCCCCATGGTGACGCCGGGTTATTGGCAAAATGAAGCGGCAACTAAGAGCGCTATCAAAGACGGATTATTTTACACCGGCGACTTAGTACGCCAGGACGAAGAAGGTTATCTCTACGTGGTAGATCGCATCAAAAACATGTTNATTTCCGGCGGCGAAAACGTATATCCCGCAGAAGTAGAGCGGGTTTTGGTCAGCCATCCCGGGGTGGCAGAAGCGGCAGTGATCGGCGTTCAGGATGAAAAATGGGGGGAAAGCGGTAAGGCGTTTGTCGTTAGCAAAAGCGAGTTTTCGGTTTCAGAAAGGGAATTGTTGGCTTATTGCGAAAAGCATTTGGCGAAGTTTAAAATTCCGAAATACCTCGTTTTTTTGGAGGCACTGCCGAAAAATGATACTGGGAAAATTAACCGGATGGCACTAAAAATTCTAACGTAGAGCATGTAATCTCCACTTCCTGCCAAAGACACAAAGCCGGCATCGCGCTTTGCGGACTTGGCGTGTCCTCCGCGGACTTTGCGGGAGAAGATTGTTTCCCGCGAAGGGCGCAAAGTTGGCATCGCGCTTTGCGGACTTGGCGTGTCCTCTGCGGACTTTGCGGGAGAAGATTGTTTCCCGCGAAGGGCGCAAAGTTGTCATCACGCTTTGCGGACTTGGCGTGTCCTCCGCGGACTTTGCGGGAGAAGATTGTTTCCCGCGAAGGGCGCAAAGGTCTCGCGAAGGTCGCTAAGGCAGGCATCACGCTTTGCGGACTTGGCGGGAAAATCAGATGTAAAGGATCATTATTAGAATCCATTCACTTTCCTGTGAATTCCATCTTTTAAGTGTACGCTTCCAAAATTAATTAAGAAACCGAGCCTTTTATTGGCTACTTTAAGATAAGTAATCAACTGTTTATGATGAACTTCTGAAAGAGCTTCCACTGATTTAATCTCAAGGATAATTTCGTCTTCAACCAATACATCTATTCGATAGCCCAACCCCATTTTTATGCCATCATGGGTCGGATAAATTCCATATTGCTGTTCGTAAGGAATGCCTGCCTTTGATAATTCATAACAAAGAACCTCCTCGTAAAAACTTTCGAGCATGCCAGGACCATATAGACTATGTATTTCAAAACAGATATCGAGAATACGCTTAGATAGAGCATTCAACTCTTCCGATGTCTTTTTCATAACTCATGTTTTTTAATAATTAGGTATTATGTTGCAATTTGCCAGTAGATCAATAAGGTTCTTTTCCTGCAAAGAGTTTATTTCCTGCCAAGGGCACTAAGCTGGATCATACTTTGCGGGAGGTTATTTATTTCCCGCGAAGGGCGCAAAGGTCTCGCGAAGGTCGCTAAGGCAGGCATCGCGTTTTGCGGACTTGGTGTGTCCTCTGCGGACTTTACGGGAGAAGATTGTTTCCCGCGAAGGGCGCTAAGCAGGACACAATGGGCTCTTACCCCCAATGCACCGCCCCGCCCACCGCATCCCGCGCCGCGCCCGTCACAGAAGCAATACAATTCGGCTTTTCCATCAAACGCAGGGCACCCAGCAACGCCATGAGGATGGCTTCCTTAAAGCTGATGATGCGCGCATCTGGCACGACCACTTCCACGTTTTGGGACGCGCAGGATTTTCGGATACAATCCATTAAAAAATCATTCATTGCGCCGCCGCCGGTGGCTAAGAGTTTGTAATTGGAACGCCGCACGCCCTCCCGTTCAAGGGTTTGAGCAAGATGCGCCGATATTTGTCCGGCAATCTGGACGCAAGCGGTGTGCAGTTTATCAGCTAAGGAGCAATCCGCAGCTAAAAAAAGCGGGATGAGTTCCCGGCGCACCCAATCGTTTCCCAAAGACTTGGGATAAGGCAGGCTGAAAAAAGGCAGGGCATCGGCTTTGGCTTTTAAGGCAGCGTTCAGTTCACCGCCCGCTGCCAACCGGCCTTTGTCGTCGTAAGCTAAGCCAGTGGGTTGCACCAGCGCGTTCAGCACTTGATTCGCGCCGCCAAGATCGTAAGCCACATAGCGCCCGCCATCGGCTTTAAACGTGAGGTTGGCAATGCCGCCGAGGTTAAGGCAAAAATCATAATCGCTGAACAATACCCGATCTGCGAGCGGCGCCAGCGGTGCGCCCTGGCCACCCAGCGCAATATCCTGCGCCCGGAAATTGTCAATGACCACCCGGCGGGTGCGGGCAGCAATGGCAGCTCCGTCGCCAATTTGTGTGGTAAAACGCTGATCGGGATAATGGAAGATCGTATGGCCATGAGAAGCAATAAAATCAGGCACTAATTGGTGCTTTTCGAGAAAGGCGTTGACTAAGTCGCCGATGTATTCGCCAAAGGTGGCGTGGGCTTTAGCCAATTGGATGGCGCTGCCGGCAGGAAGTTCAGCTAAAGTTTTTTTCCAGGACTCAGAAAAAGGGAGCGTATCGGCGGCGACCAAATGCCAGGTATTCAGAGCGCCGCTTTCCGCAAACGCCAATTCACAAAACGCAAGGTCTAACCCGTCTAAAGAACTGCCCGACATGAGGCCGAGGGCTTTGAAGGTAGTTGTGGTTTGTGGCATGATTTGTTTTTTGCCAAAAAATGTACAGGGAATAGTGTTTTTATCAACCAAATGACACCGCAAAAATGGCAATGACAAAGATCAGCAAAGCTACGAATGCGATACCGATGATCAGGGCGGCCAATGCCATGCTTTTACTTTTGCGTCTATATCTTCCTGGATTTCTTCGGATTCTACCAAGACTAATCGCTCCCAGAATAGCGCCAACAATAAAAAGCGGGAAAAACAGCAGTCCTAAAATAGAACAAACCAAAGCCCACCCTGCCATCTTTTCCGATTCAGGTTGTTCATAGTCTGTATCCCTGTACAGGGGATCATTCTGGCCGACATCCTGAAAAATGAGTTCCCCATCCGAGCTTTCAATGCTGGCGACATCGCCTTTTGAAATGTCAATTTCCGGGGCATTGGGCCGGCCGCATCGCCGGTAAACGACCCTGGTGTCCGTAATTTGGAGAATATCGGCTTCGATGACCTCTCCGGTATGCAACGTAATTTTAGAACAAGGTGCAAACAAGCGATTGTCCATAGGAACGTCCCCCAATGCAGGGTTTTCCTGAATGGCTTTTTTGAGCCTCTTTTTCAGAATCTTCAAAACCAGCCGGTCTTTCCAGCTCAGCTTTTTACCCGTCAGCGCTTCTAATTCGGCAGTTGAGCTTTCCGAAAATTGGCGAATGGAGAGGGTATGGCGCTGAGGAATGTCTGACCCCGGCGCATGGACAGCCCCTGCTGAGATGGCCATAAACAGGACAACCAGAGACAGAGCAATTCGAAGCGAAAGCCTTGGTTTTTTCATGGCAAAGGGATTCGTGGATGAAAAAGGATGAATCTGTACCTTTAAACTAATTCCTCAACTTCTCGATGTATTCCGCCAGCGCTTTAACTTTTGCCTCATCGAGCAACGTTTTGAAAGCTACCATCACAGTGCCGGTTCGGCCTTCCGAAATGACCTTTACCCGTTCTTCCAAGGTAAGTACGGAGGTGGTCAAATCAATCGCCCCGTTGCCCTGCATGTTGCCATTAAGGCCGTGGCAGGTGACGCAATAGGTTTTGTAAAGCTTTTCTCCGTCGGGCGCATCTGCGGCAGTGGCCACTGTCGTGTTGGCAGTTTTATCTTCCGGCGTGCCGCCACAGGCGACAATGAAAGCGGCAAGGACTAAAAAAATGGCTGTTTTTTTCATTACGTGTGATGTTTAGGTATTGGTTACTCGTTATTGGTTACTGGTTACTGGTTACTGGTTACTGGGAGAAGGGAACCAGATACGTATTTTTTTCCTGTTCCATCACTGCTAATAACCAGTAACCAATAACCAAAACAGTGTCCCGAAGATAAACAAGGAATTAGAATTTAACCTTTCAAATATTTCTTTAACCTGAATTTGGCCATTTACTGCGTAAAAACGAGGGTTTTATGATTTGATGTGCAATACATGCTCATTTCTTGTTTGTGGGTTCCATCATCAATGATCAATCATGTAATCATCAATCATCAATAAAAAAATTACTCCTAAACGGTAATCGTTCTATAGAACCAATCGCCTCTGCCTTTGGAGGTTAGGGGTTAAACCCTTCGGGTGGAGCTAAAAGACCGGTCTAACCACGGCCTGCGGGTCGTATCCCACCTTTCCTGCACCACGTACCAGAGCATTCCGATGAAAAGACCAAGTATGGCGCCCGCATAAACGTCTTTTAAAAAATGTTGAACGAGGTAAATTCTGGAAATGCCGGTGAGCAATGCAAAAGCAAATAGCACCATTGCTACGGCTCGTTTATAAGGTAAGCACAACGCCACAAAGGTGAATAAAGCAAAAGCGGAAGTGGTATGCCCCGAAGGAAAACTGGTAGCGCCGCTGTGCAGTTCAACGCCCTGTACGGTTTGCACCAGGTCGAACAGGCCTTGTTTGCTCAGAAAAGCCATGGGCCGATCCTGTCCAAAAAAAGCCTTAAACACATAAGCAAAACAGGTAACCGTCAAACCAATCAAAGGAATTGCAAGAGCCTGGCGGTAGCGTTGAAACAGAAAGTAAAAAAGCACCGCAACGTAGATCCACGCTTCCCCCATTTTCGTAAACCACTTGAAAAACACATCGCCGAATGCGCTGCGCCGTTCGCTGAAAAAAAAGATCTCGTCGCCGGTTTCAATTTGCAACAGCAAATAACCACCAGCGAGTAGAGAAAGGCCACATAGCCCAAAAAACCACCGGTTTTGCAGCAGAATCCCGTAATTGATTTCCGTCTGATGATTAGGCGCCGGCATTTTTAAGCTGCTTGTTTTTTTGCTTTTTAAAAAAGCGCTGAATCACCTCTGCATAGCGGTCTATATCCAGCAATTGCGAATCGTTCATGGCTTTGTAGGTGAGAAAAACGCCCGTCGGGAACAAGACCAACGAAGGCACCCAGGCTGCCGCCGCTGCCGGCAGGAAGTGGGCTTCTGCAATTTTTCGGCAAAAAATCGTCAGGATGATGAAGACGATGAAAAAGACGATGGATACGAGAATGGGGTAACCAAAGCCCCCTTTTCGGATGATAGCGCCCATCGGCGCGCCGATAAAAACAAACAGAAAACACGCGACGGCAATGCTGTATTTCATGTACAGGTCGTAGATGTGTTTGATTTTGGACTCATCCATGCTGTCCAAAGAGCGCTGTGCTGATTCTGCCTGGCTGGATAAGGTGCGGGCGAAGGATCGGGCGCGGTCATAAACCCGTTGCCGTTCAAAATCCGGTTTAGAAAGCAGGTAGGCCTCCAGCGTAGGGAAGTCGGCCAGCTCTTTCGTTTTTACGGTGTCCCGGGGATTTTTTTTCAGCAACCGGGAAACGCTATCCGATTGCGCAACCGTTCCCTGGGTATTGCCTTTGATGCCAAGCGGAGACTGGGGATTGCTGTTTTGTGCCTGTTCCCGTTTTTTTAGCGCTTCGGTGGCAGCTTTGGGAATATTGACCCGCGCTTTTGGGGCATCTGCTTTAGGAACATTAACCTGTATTTTTGAAGTATCTGCTTTGGGTTGCGCGGCGTCGCCGAACAATTCTCTGTTGCGCAGGCGCGCCCGGATGGAATCCTGTACCTTGAGTTCTTCCGGCGTTTCGGCTTGCCCAATCAGCGTGCTGTCGTCCTGCATCAGATAAAACGCCATGGCCATATTTGCAGCAAAAGCATTTTGGCGGCGATTCATGCGCCCGCCGATGGAGTCAATGGCAACCTGCAACTGTCCGATGCTGAGCATGGAACGATTTTGTTTGAACAGTTCTTCGTCCGAGCGTTTGATCTCGAATTGCGACATGTCGAACACCTTCGTCCATTCCTTAAAGGAGGTGCGCACGAAAGGTTGGGAACTGCTACGCGAAGATGCGCTGGGCTGCACTTCCACATACTGGGTGCCGTCGTGCAGTTTCATCACAAAGAGCTTGCCGTCGGGCGAGGAATACATCTCCCCGTCTTTGGCCACGATCTGGTTGATCATGTCTTTGCGGTGGCTCGACATATCGTAGATCAACACATTTTTGATGCTGCGGCCATCGCTGCCTTTTTCGCCGATGAAAATAGAAAAACCTTCAAAAGCATCGTTGAATGCGCCGTCTTCTAAGCGCAGGGTGGGTTTTTGGTTGGTGATGTCGAACATGCGCGAACCAAATTTGAGGTTGGCCGCCGGGATGAGGTAGTTAGAACAATACCAGGAGGTCAACGTGGCGCCAAACGCAAACAGCATAATTGGCCGCATGACCCGCAGCAGCGAAATGCCCGCCGATTTCATGCTCGACAACTCATACCGCTCCGCACTGTTGCCCAGCACCATCACCGAAGCGATCAGCACCGCAATGGGCAGCGACATGGGCACTACCCCAACGCATTTGTAGGCCAGCAACTCCACAATTTCGAGCATACTGAGCCCCTTTCCGGCAATGTCGTCAATGTAAATCCACAGCGTTTGCATGATGAATACGAACGCCGCGATCATAAACATCACAAAAAACGGCGGCACAAAGGCCTGCACAATCATCCGGTCAATTCGCTTCATGCCTGGTTTGAGATGATAGATGTTAGATTTTAGATGTTAGACCTCTATAACGTTTGATCGTTGGACAAAGATAGATGGTTGGCGGGATTTTTTGGAAATCATCTTTCTAACAGGAGTGTGCTATCTTAGTAATGGCTTCTTTTTATAAGAAATAAACTTGATATCAGTTATTTAGGTAAGCCATTTTGAATAAGCAATAATATCAATCATTGGAACTGTGCCACTAAATTGTAACTGCGAAATTAGCATAAAAAGGAACGCAGTTGCTGGCTTGCTTCCCCTTATAAAATCGTATAAATTAGTATCTTGATTATACTTAAAGTACCCATGTGCTGCAATACAACCAAGATTTAGACAACCATTATCTTTAGATAAAGCAACATTTAAAGCTTCTCCAATAGGAGGATTCCATTCACTTTCAAAGGTTAAGATTCCTCCTAAAATTTGCACAGGAGGCTTTGCAGGGTAAGTACCACCTGCATGAGGAATCGGCAAACTGGTCCTATATAGCTGCCTTACGCTTTGGATTTTTTCTTGAGCGTATTTAACAAGTTCAGCATTAATGGTCTGCTTAGCCTCAAATACGGCATATACACTTTCTGCTGGCACAATAATCTCACCTTCGTACTTAAAAATAAAAGGTGAATATTGCCTATCGAAAATGACTACATCCATTTGTTGGCTAAAGTTGCCGTTACTATCTACAACATGTGCTTTTTCCGCTTGATAACGCTTAGGTAAATAACTTTGAAAAAGTTCAAGCCAGATTTTTTCACTTGCATCTCCTTTAGAAACAGGATGTCCTAATACCTTTCTAGCAGTCTCCAATCTTTGGTGGATATCGTCATGCAAACCCTCTAAAAGCTTTGTTAAAGACCAATTTGTCATAATTAATTTTCTTTAAAAGGTTGAGTAGGAATTATGGAATTAGCGATTTCTTTGGCCCTATCTGCAGATACAGCCTTGCTGGGATAGGCATCTAAAACTATGGTCGGTATGAGTCTTTGCATTAAATCAGAAAAGGTAAATCCATAATTCTGCTCATCCCGGCATCCTGTGATTTTAACTATTTCTTTTATATCACCTTCTGTTATGCCTAACTCCGTTAACGGATCATACAAAGCTGAGTAACGTTGCTCTTCATTGGGTCTTGTAAAATAAAATATATCAGCAGCCCTCCTTTTTATAGCAGGGTCAAGGGCATTCGGTCTATTGGTACACATAATCACAGCTGCTGGTAGTTTCCCATTTCCTAAACTATCAATTCCTCGAATAAAAGCATTGACACCTGCTTTATCTTCGTGGTGCATCTGATTGTTTTCCCGGGATTGAGCAAGAGCGTCTGCTTCATCCACTAATAATATGACGGCTCCTCTATTTTTACCCGATTCGCTTTGAAGTTTCTTTGCTTTTTCAATCGTATAATCAAAAGCGGCGGATATCAATTGAGTCATTTGACCAACACGACCTTGTCCTCTTGCAGAAAGACTTAGAGGGAACAATGTAATATCAATTTTTTCCTGTCTTGCGACAGCATCACCAATAGTACTTGCCAGTTCGGTTTTCCCAGAACCAACATCTCCCGCTAAAACGACCAAAGGTGGGCGTCTTAAAACTGTGTCAATTATTTTCTTTGCAGAAGGATGATGCTTTTTTACCCACTCATTAAGCCCCACTGGATTCACCAGCAAGCCAAGTATTTTTACAAGATGTTCCTTTTGCTCATTAAGCCCAACTAATTTAGCTAGGCGTTCTTGCATTTCTGGGTCAGGATAAGCAATCACTTCCTCGAATAATTCTTCAAAATTAGGTTTAATGTTTTCCATTGAGATTAATAGCTTTTTACTGTTGAACGTTCTAATGATCTTCCACCGGATGAATAGGTCTTATCATTGCTAAGATAACCTGATATTCCAGGCTCAGCAGCCACGGTTCTCTTGAATGGAAGGGTGTTTTCAAAATTATCCCTTTCTGCTTGAGTTAGATTATGCCAAGCCTGGCTACGAGTAAGATAAGAATGGAAAGACGCTCCATCTATATTCGCACCCGGCCTAACACGGCCAGGGTCATCGTCCGAAGCTGTAATTTCATCTAAATCTTTGGCTGTATATCTCAATGTAGGTTCAATCCAGTTCTCATCTTTTTTGAATCCGTAAGTCACAGTTCCTAAATATCCTTTTTTGAGAAGTTCAGTAATTTCAGTTTCAAACTCTGCTATTCTTGAGTCACTTGGACAATTGGAACCGTGAGCGTAGAAACGTTGTAAACGCATTAAATCCGTTACTACTTTCGATGCTATGTAACGAGCATTTGTAACTGTAAATGTTTGTGATTCTGAAATTGTATAGGAACTCATTGTATTAAATTTGAAATGTTGAGCCAAAAACTTTTCTCCAATAGTAAATCGTTTTTTCTTTTGTTGTTGCTGCTAATGCCGCATCAATGGCATCTCCTGCGTCTATTGCAGCATCCACAATAGCTGCTGCATTTTCTGCGGTGTATAGCCTTGCTGCATTATTTTTTGAATTTACAGGGTCAATGATTCTTACCGCATCTGTAAATACGCCAACCTGTGACTTTGGATAGTAATCACTGAAGGCAATTAGCTCATGTAGGTCGCTACTGGCTAAGTATGTAAAGAAATGCTGTAAAGCCTCAGGATAATCTGAAAAATCTTTGCCGTCATCTAACAATTTTGCCATTATCAGTTCAACCATAAAGGATTTAAATCTAAAGCCATCGCTTTCAGATTTAACATGCCGAACCCAATATTTTGCCAATCGAATGACTTGTGCAAAATGTGTGTCCTGTTTCTTTTTCCTGTTTCTAATGAACTCAATATGCCTTGGTATGCAAGTTTCAAGAAATGAACCGTCGCTCTGACTTACAAGATTCCCACACCAATCCGGGTCACCATAATAAAGAATAGGAACAACATCAACATCAAGCCCACTACCTCTGAAAGAAACAGTTACACTATAAGTTTGGGGCTGAACTTGATCCGGTCTAAAATTAGGATAAGCCTTTCTAAGCCTTTCTGCAAGATATTCCAAAAGTGACTTAATATCCTTAGGAGCATCTGCACCACTTATGTAGCAGGCAACATCAATGTCATTCAATGTTCGTAATGATGTTCCTTTTGCCAGACTTCCCGAAAGCATCATTCTTTTGAGCGTAAAATCTGGATGTTCTGAGAGGTAAGACTCTAGTTTATCTCTTAATCCTTTCGCCTGCGCACGGTACTTGTCTGCCTTTTCTTTTGGTAGGTTAACTTTATCTTTTGCGAACTGAGCTATGTCAGAATGGCTTACATGTTCTCTGCCCATAAAATTAATGTTTTTTGTCTTTAGGAGGATTAGAGTCATTACCAAAGGAATCCTTATCTCTAATTCTTCCATCTGGTCTATGAATCACTACCTCTGATTTTTGATTAATAGCTATTTCTCTTGCAATCTCAATAGCTTCGGCCTGAGTGTTTACAACTTTAGTCGCTTTGCTATTGCCTGCACCTTTTACGGCCCAAGCTTCCCCATGAGGGACTACATGCTGATTTTTTTTACTCATGATAATATTTTTTGATTCAATTTCGTTACAAAATCTATGCCAAAACAAGAAGTGTCAACTGATTTTTGTAAACAAGCATGATCTTGACTGCCAAAATGACAACATTGTCATGGATGTGCCATATTGACCATGAAAAGAGCAGACATTATGACAAAAATAGACTCTATTCCCTTTTTTATGTAGCTTTGTAAATCTAAGTTTGTAACTTAGAGCTATTAAGGAAAAAGTAGATAACAATGAACAAGCCTTTGTCAGAAAGATTAAAATCAGCTCGGTTAATGAATGGCTTTTCGTTGCAAGACCTTTCTAATGCATTGTATCCCTCCGGCCAAGTCCACTAGGCCCCCCACTGATGTGGTAGTAATTCAGCAATTCGGTTAATAGGGTGCTCAGGGATACGACACAAGACCTCGGTG
>Ga0056914_10000282_pt1 | contig 51211 bp, 35 predicted proteins | sample TNRBio252014_DNA_FD_55168 | JGI IMG/M metagenome (GOLD analysis project Ga0056914, IMG submission 55168) | Wastewater treatment Type I Accumulibacter community from EBPR Bioreactor in Madison, WI, USA - TNR Reactor_6/25/2014_ DNA | ecosystem: Engineered > Bioreactor > EBPR > Anaerobic-Aerobic >...
GCCTTGTGGGCGAGGCTCTCGATGGTGTTCGCCGCCGTCGAGTCGAGGAAGGGCACGGCGGCGAAATCGACGATCAAGGCCCGGTGCGTGTCGGCGATGCGGTCGAGCACGGAGCCGATGGAGGCGGCGGCGCCGAAGAAGAAGGCGCCGGAGATCCGGTAGACGACGACGTTCGGATCCTTGCCCATGGTCTCGTCATAGGGCGTGCGGTCGGGACCTCGGGCGTCCGCCGCATCCTCGGGCACGAGGGGCGGTGCGTGGCTCTCGATGGCGGTGGTCTTGGACATCCGCTGGATGAAGAGCACCGAGCCCAGGGCGAAGCCGACAACGATCGCCTCGGTGAGGTCGCGGAAGATCGTCAGCAGGAACGTCGTGATCAGCACCGCCGCGTCTCCCCATGACGCCCGGATAAGGGTCGCGATGGCCTGCGTCTCGATCATGTTCCAGGCGACGACGGCGAGAACGCCGGCAAGGCTCGCCAGAGGAATGAAGCCGGCGAGTGGCGCCGCGACCAGCATGAAGCCGAGAAGGAGGATGGCGTGGATCATGCCGGCGATGGGCCCATGGGCACCGGCGCGGACATTCGTCGCGGTCCGCGCGATCGTGCCGGTCACGCTCATGCCGCCGAACAGCCCTGACGCCATGTTGGCGATGCCCTGGCCGACCAGTTCGCAGTTGGAGCGGTGGCGACGCCCGGTCATACCGTCGGCAACGACCGCCGACAGCAGGGACTCGATCGAGCCGAGCAGCGCGAAGGCAATGGCACTGGGCAGGACGGCCTTGAGCTTGGCCATGCTAATGGCCGGCAGCGAGGGTGAGGACAGCGTGCCGGGGATCCCGCCGAACTCGCTGCCGATGGTGGCGACCGGAAGATCGAGAACGGTCGCGGCAAGGGTTGCGACGCTGACCGCGATCAGGAGCCCCGGCCAGTGCGGGCGAACCTTCTTCAAGCCGGCAATAATCGCGACGGTCGCCAGCACCAGCATGACGGTTGTGGGCTCAGCCGTCGGCAGACTTGCCCAGAGAACCGGGACCTTCTCCAGGAGCGGTCCGGGTTCCGGAGCGCTCAATGTCAGCCCCAGAAGCTGCTTGAGCTGGCTGGCGAAGATGATGACGGCGATGCCGGCGGTGAACCCCACCGTGACGGGATAGGGAATGAACTTGATGTAGGTGCCGAGCCGGAGGAAGCCGGCGGCGATCAGGATCAAGCCGGACAGGATGGTCGCGAGCAGGAGACCATCCAGGCCATGGGCTTGCAGCGTGGCGGCGATGAGAACGATGAAGGCGCCCGCGGGCCCGCCGATCTGGAACCGGCTGCCGCCGAAGGCCGAAACGAGAAAGCCGCCGACGATCGCGGTGTAAAGCCCCTGGGCGGGGGAGACGCCGGCGGCGATGGCGATAGCCATCGACAGCGGCAGGGCAACGATGGCGACCGTGAGACCGGCTACGGCGTCGGCCTTCAGGTTGGCGAGGCCATAGCCCTCTCGCAGGACCGTTACCAGCTTCGGCGTGAACAGCTCGCCGAAGGTCGGCTGGGGAAACTGCGCCATCCTCCCCACGGGAGCCTTCATCTGCCTAAGCCCTTATCAAGGCGATCGTCCAGGACGCGCTGAAGTCTGCCCTGGCGGTCAACAAAAGCGAGGTGGTGCGTGCCGGCCTGATCGCCCTTCAGCAGCTGCCCGCGGACAAACGCCACGCCTTGTTCGCCTCCGTCGAGAAGATGAAGCCCGGCCGCTCGGTCGCAACCAAGGCGCTGTTCCATTCCGTACCTCTGGGGCAGAAGCGGCTCGCCTGGCGCGAACTGTTGGCACTCCGCCATAAGCTCGACGACCTCGGCGGCTGAGGCGCGTCATAGCGCTGTTGCCGCCTGCACTCCCTCTCCCGCGCGCGTAACGCGCGGAGGCGAGCGAGGGTCCCACCTAGCAGGCTGGTCAACATATCCTAAGCCACAAGTGCCTGAAGCCGCGACGTGCTGTAACGCAGCGACGACGGCGCCGGGCGTGGCAGCCGTAGGAAGAAGAGAAGCGGGCAGGCGCATGTTCGACGCGATGAACCTGGCGATCCTGGTCGCAGCAAGCCTGGTGGCGCTGAGTGCCTTGACCAGCCTCGCCGCCCGGCGCGCCGGGGCGCCGCTGCTGCTGGTGTTCCTCGCCTTCGGCCTGCTCGCCGGGGAGGATGGGCTTCTCGGCATCGAGTTCGACAGCGGCCCGGTTGCCTACTTCATCGGCACGTTGGCTCTCTCGATCATCCTGTTCGACAGCGGCTTCGAGACCCGCATCAAGAACTTCCGCACCGCCGGCGCTCCGGCGGTGGTGCTGGCGACGCTGGGCGTGCTGCTGACGACGCTGATCCTCGGCGCCGCCGCCCACCTGCTGTTCGACATCGGCTGGATCGAAGGCTTCCTGCTCGCCGCCATCATCGCGTCCACCGACGCCGCGGCGGTGTTCTTTCTGCTGCGCGCCGGCGGCATCCACCTCCGCGAGCGGGTCAAGGCGACGCTGGAGATCGAGTCCGGCTCCAACGACCCGATCGCGATCTTCCTAACCGCGCTTCTGGCCGAACTGGCAGTCGCCGCGCAGACCTCCAGCATGAGCCTGGGCTGGCAGCTTGCCGCCAGCTTCGGCTTGCAGATCGGGTTGGGGCTGGTGCTGGGCGTGCTCGGCGGCTTCGCCATCGCTTGGCTGCTGAACCGGCTTCGCGACCTGGAAGCCGGCCTCTATCCGATCATGGCGCTGGCCGCGGCGCTGATCCTGGTCGCGGCAACCGCGCTTTTGGGGGGCAGCGGCTTCGTCGCCGCCTACGCCGCCGGCGTCGTCGCCGGCAACCGCCGGGTCCGCTTCGCGCCGCGGCTGCGCCGCTTCCAGCTCGGCATGACCTGGCTCGCCCAAATCGGGATGTTCCTGGTCCTCGGCCTGCTGGCAACGCCGTCGGAGTTCGGGGAGGTCATCGTTCCGGCGCTGGTGCTGGCGGCGATCCTGATCTTCGCCGCCCGGCCGCTGGCGGTCTGGCTCTGCCTTCTGCCCTTCCGGTTCGCGCCGCGCGAGGTCGCCTTCGTAGGCTGGGTCGGCCTGCGCGGCGCCGTCTCCATCCTGCTGGCGATCCTGCCCTCGCTCTACGGCCTGCCCAACGGCCACTTCTACTTCAACGTCGTCTTCGTCATGGTGCTGGCCTCGCTGCTGGTCCAGGGCTGGACCATCCCGGCCATGGCCCGGGCGCTGCACCAGATGGTCCCGCAGCGCTCCAGCCTGGTGGACCGGGTCGAGCTGGAGCTGCCAGGCGAGACGGTGCTCGAGCTGGTCAGCTACCGGATCCACCCCGAGAGCGCGGTCGCCAGGGGCGAGCGGGTGCCGCGCTGGGCGCGGCCGATCCTGGTGGTGCGCGGCAACCGCGCCTACTCAGCCCACGACGCCAAGCAGCTTCGCCCCGGCGACCACGCCTATCTGTTTGCCTCACCCAGGCAGGCCGAAGTCCTGGACAAGATCTACGCCGCCCCGGTCGAGCCCGACGACCCGGACATCTTCGGCGACTTCGGCATGCTCCCCGAGACGACGCTGACCGAGCTCGCCCACCATTACGGTGCCGAGGCCAAAGACGCTGCGCCGGAGACCAGCATCGGCGCGCTGTTCATGAAGGAGTTCCACGACCAGCCGGCGGTGGGCGATCGGATGAACCTGGGGCCGGTCGAGATCGTGGTCCGCGCGCTGAAGGATGACAGTACGGTCGCCGAGGTGGGCGTGATCCTCGAACAGCCACCACGGCCGACGCGCCGCTGGCCCCGCTGGCTGGCCTGGCTCCGTGGGCAGCTCGGATGAAGTGGTATCAGTGCGAGACAGGGAGGGCTGCGGACGAAGTTTTCATCGAGCTTCCCCCAAATCGCGGACAGCGTGTCGTACGGCCTCAACGAGTGTCGGCATAGCGTAAGGCTTAGCTATCCATCCCAGTGGCTTGGCTTTTTCGGCTCGCTTCCGCATCTGAGGAGTTTGGTGTGCGGTCGCAAAGATGCAACGGATCCCATGCTGCGCCAGCAACTCGTGTGCAGCGTCAATCCCATCTCGTTTACCGCTCAGGCGAATATCCACTACGGCCAAAGCCGGGGACGGGCTTGCCTTAGCCGCAATCTCGAGCATTTCTTCGGCCGAGTGGGCTACAGCCGCGACTTCGAACCCGGCCTCCGTAAGGGCGCCTTCCATATCGGATGCGATAAGATAATCATCCTCGATGATCACGATTCGTACCGGCGCCATGTCAGGCAGGCTTCTTCGTCGATGAAAAGGGAAAAGAAGGGTCGTGGTGTCTTTTCTCAAGAAAACCGCACGATGCAGCGCGTAGCAGGGCCTTTCACGACCTCGAACGTTCCGCGGAGCTGGCGGACCAATCCCTCCACCAGCTGAAGGCCGGAGGATCGCGCGCGCACGGCGTTTAGATCAAATCCGGGACCGGTGTCCTCCACATACAGAACAAACAAGTCACCTTCCCTCACTAACCCCACCCTGACCGACAGGTTCCCGCTTCTTATTGCTCCGTGTTTCACCGCATTGGTGAGAAGCTCGTTAAAGATAAGAGCAAGTGGCATCGCCGCATCGTTGGGAAGGCAGAAGTCACTACTCTCGCAAACGATACTCATTCCTCGCGCAACAGAGTGCCGGAGCGCGTCGCACACCGATTTCATGAATTCGGGTGCTCTAAAATGACTTGCATCCGTCGTGTGGTAGAGGACTTGCTGCGCCGCCGTCATAGACGCTATACGGCTAGTCGCTTCAGTGAGAACCTGTTTCGCCTCCGGGCTCGTGGTCTTGTTTCTCGCCAAGGTTAGCAAAGACTGCAGCATCTGCATGTTGTTCTTGACGCGATGATTGAGCTCATCAAATAGAATGCGCTGCTGGGTCTCCGCCTGCTTGCGCTCGCTGACGTCGACCAGCACGTTGATGGCCCCGACGATTGTCCCGTCGGGATCACGCAAGGGCGTTGAGAGCGGGATGAAAGGTGTCCGGCTGCCGTCCGGCCGCTCGGCAATTGCTTCGGCGCTCTGTATCTCCCGCCCCTCTTTAATCGCCAGCGTCATAGGGCGCTCGTCGTAGGGCAAGGGCGTGCCGTCCGGTCTGAGGATCGTCCATGTCACGCACCACTCGTCACTGCCCAGTGCCGGTCTCCGCCCGGCCAGTTCAGCGGCTTTTTCGTTGTAATAGGTGACGCGACCTTCAGCATCAGTAGTGTAAATCGCTGCCGGAATAGCCGCCAGCAAGTCCCTCAATCGGCGTTCGCTTTCTTGAATCCTGGCATCCTTTTGCTTGCGCTCCGTGATGTCCCGAGCAATCTTCGACGCGCCAACAACATTACTGTGCTCGTCGCGCACAGGCGAAATCGTTAGCGAAATATCAATAAGACTGCCGTCCTTGCGCTGTCGGACTGTTTCGAAATGGTCAACCAACTCGCCGCGGCGAATACGAGCGAGAATTGCCGGCTCCTCGCCGAGCCTGTCAGGCGGAATAACGATAGTGATGGGAAGCCCAATCACTTCTTCGGCCGTGTAGCCGAAAAGACGCTCTGCGCCCCGGTTCCATGTCCTAATGACACCATTGAGGTCCTTGCTGATAATCGCGTCGTGAGACGATTCGACGATGGCGACAAGCTGCTGGGCAGCGCGCGTCGCATCGTGGTGGGCGTTTTTCGCAAACATGCGTGCGCCTCTTTCCGTACCCTTCGAAGCTTGCGGCGCGCTTGTAGACCCCGCCCTGGTGTTGCGCGGACGCGGTTGGACAAGACGCTCCCTTCTCGCGAGGACGCTCATTAGCATACCAGTGCGAGGGCCCTTGCACGCGGGGACGTGCGGAGCGGCTCACTTTGCCGCAACGGCGCTATACCGCCCAACGCTCGGCACACAGATGTGGTTCCAACCAGGGGACTGATGAAGAACCCTTCATGAATAGCCCGTTTTGGTAGATGGCGGCTAGAGAAGCGCGCGAGCCGGACGCCTGACTGCCTGCGGACGAACCGTCTAGTGGATCGAGTCTAACGCTTGGTGCCCTCTCTGGACGGCGGCGATGATGCGGTTTGGATCGGCGGTCCAGACGAAGGGTTTGGGGTCGAGGTTGGTTTCGTTGACGAAGCGGTTGATGGCGGCCTGGAGGTCGGCGACGGAGCGGAACACGCCGCGCTTGAGCCGGCGCCTGGAGAGCTTGGCGAAGAAGCCTTCGACGGCGTTCAGCCACGAGCACGACGTTGGCGTGAAATGAAACGTCCAGCGCGGGTGACGGCCGAGCCAGGCGCGAACCCTGGGGTGCTTGTGGGCGGCGTAGTTGTCGAGCACCGCGTGGATCATCTTGCCGGCCGGGACAGCGGCTTCGACCCCATTGAGGAAGCGGATGAATTCCTGATGCCGATGGCGCTGCATGTTGCGGCCGATGACGGTGCCGTCGAGCACGTTGAGCGCAGCAAACAGCGTGGTGGTGCCGTGGCGCTTGTAGTCGTGGGTCATCGTCCCGAGCCGCCCCGGCTTCATCGGCAAGCCGGGCTGGGTGCGGTCGAGCGCCTGGATCTGGCTTTTTTCGTCGATGCTGAGGACGACCGCGTGCGCCGGCGGATCGACGTAGAGGCCCACGACGTCCTGCACCTTGTCGGCGAACGCCGGATCGTTGGATAGCTTGAACGACCGGAACCGATGCGGCCGGAGCTGATGGGCACGCCAGATGCGCTGGACCGAACTGACGGAGATGTCGACGGCGGCGGCCATGGCGCCAGCGGTCCAGTGTGTCGCTTCGTGCGGCGGGTCAGTGTTCGTCAGGACAACGACCCGATCGATGACCGCCTGGGCGAGCGGGGCGATGCGTGGCGGGCGCGTCTTATCGCTCACCAGACCGTCGACGCCGTCGGCCATGTACCGTTCCTGCCATCGCCAAACACAGGTCTTGGACTTGCCGGTCTCGCGCATGATCGCATGGGTTCCGAGACCGGCGGCGGTCAGAAGCACGATCCGCGCACGCCAGACGTGCTTCTGGGGGCTGTTCCGATTGCCGACGATCGCGTGCAACCGCTCACGATCCGCATCGGCCGCCTTGATCGAGACACCAGGGCGCATGCCCCAGACTCGCACACGCCGAACCGCGGGGGAATCCCCCGCCGGACTCAAACGTCAGACTTGAACCACTAGGCCAACTGGGGGGCGCCGCAACGAGACTGGCACGCGAGTGAGGCCGCCGACCTTCGCAGCGGGCTGGCCGGCCACAAACGAGATCACCATGACCGAGGTCATCGAGCCGGCTCTAGACAGAAAAGTCTAATATACGCGAGGCTTGGAGGATGGCGCACGGTCATCGATCAACGCCGCCTGCTCGCTCAGCAGCGCATCCTTCTCCGATCGCTGAGGCCCCGCGCAACCAAAAATCCAACCACATAAGCGGTTACTGCGCGGGCGAGAGCTTCCAAAATGCTTCTGCCAGACCATTTGCCCAAAATACCAGCAGCTGCTAACCTAAACCCGACCCTCAACAAAAAAACATATGAACTGGCCGCTGCAACTGGCGCAGAGCGTCATCCCGAAAAGGCTCCACTGGTTCTTTCATTTAAAGCACTCCGAGATCCACGGCCGGGCGCGGTGGATGAACGGCCGGGAGATGCAGGCCTTTTTGTCGGGCGGCCATGATGGCCTCGCCTTCGGCCCAGGGCGGCGGCTGAGCCGCGAGGAAAGCTGCAAGAACCTGGTGCTGTTGGCCCCGACCGGCTCGGGCAAGACCACCCGCTATGTAATCCCCAACCTGCTGCAGCTTCAGGGCAGTGCCGTGGTCACCGACCCTTCCGGGGAGATCTACCGGGCGACGAGCGGGCATCTCGCCCGCCGCGGCTTTCGGATCCAGGTGCTGCAGCCGGCCGCACCTCAGGCAAGCCTCGGCTTCAATCCCCTCGCCTGCTTTGCATCACCGCAGGAGCTCCGGCGCTTGGCGACGATCCTCTGCGAGAGCGGGGAGACGGCTGAGCGCTTCTGGACGATTGGTGCGGTCAACATCCTGACCCTGTGCCTGAAGGTGCTGAGCGCCATCGGCGATCCCCGGTATCTGAACCTCGCCAACGCCCGCTGGCTGCTCAATCACATCGGCACGGAGGCGGAGGCCGTCAGGCGTACCTTCGCGCGGTTCCTGGGCGAGGCGGACTTTGCCGATTTCGCCGCTTTCCTGGCGCAGGACCCGAAGGTCAGCGCCTCGCTGTTGAGCTCGGCCAGGGCGGCCCTCGACCTCTGGTCGGACCCGGAGGTGGCCAGGCTGACGGCGGCGCATACGGTCGAGATTGAACGGCTCCGGCGGCAGGAGACGGTCATCTACCTGATCGTGCCTGAGCACAAGATCCGCTACTTCTCGGTGATCTTGAACCTCTTCTACACCGCCTGCTTCGAGCACTGCCTGAGCGCCTGGGACGAGGGCAGCCCGGAAGCGAACGTCCGTTTGCTGCCGGTTTCGTTTTTCCTGGACGAGTTCGGCAACCTCGGGCGGATCGACAACTTCGCCGGCATCATCACGACCTTAAGGAAGCGGCGCTGCTCGGTCAGCCTGATCCTCCAGGAGCGGGCGCAGCTGGAGGCGCTCTACGGCCGACTGGACGCGCAGACGATCTTCTCCGGCGGCTGCGGGCATAAGCTGTTCTTCTCCGGCCTCGATACCGAGACCTGCCGCTCTCTCGAGCAGGCGCTCGGCCAGAACACCGTCTATGACACCTACTACGAAGGGGTGAGCGAGCACGCCCGGGTCCTCGGGGTGCCGCTCAGGCGCGCTGACGAGATCCGCATGCTGCCGCCGGACCAGGCGATCCTCATCAGCGGCCGAGAGCCGCCGGCACTCCTCACCATCCCGCCCTATTACCGGATCCCGGAGCTTCTCGAGCAGAGCCGGGCTTCGCCGTTTCCGCTGCCGCAGGGAGCCGCCGGCGCGGTCTCCTACCTGCCGCTCGAGGGACGGCCGAGCCCGGAGCTTGAAGTCTTCCTCAGCGCCATGTTTACGCAGTCCTCGATACCGGTCTGGGCGGCCGCCGCCTGAGCCGTGTATACCGAGCCGCCATAACGCACGGCCCAGCGGCGATAACATTGACTAACTGATCCAGCATTGGCGAGAGGTGCACCTTGAAGCCCCCTTGGATCGGCGAAGGGGAGGGCGCCCTCATCGGCCCGACCGTAGACCATCCAGATATGACGGTTTGAGACAAATGGTTGGTAGCGGCTTTCAAAAGTGCTGATAAACGTTCCAGAGGCTCGCGACTTGGACGAAATGGCGCTTAGGCTCTATTTTGGATCTTGGGCACGTGCTGTTTCTCTATTGTCAGACTTCGCGGATGTATATGATATGCATTTCGATGAAGTAGATGGAGCGCATCAACTCCAAGACGAATGGCATGAGTATGTCCGGTTTTCTAGGTCAGAAATAGGGGCTATTTGCGCTACAATCCAAAACTCTGCGGAGCTGCGGCTGAAATCGATAATTTGCGAGACTAGCCCATATCTTTTGCTTCTTAATAATAGCAACTTCCCTCTAAAAAACTCTTGCGTAGATATTGACTTCTCAGAACAACGAACGCTCGACGCGACTGATCTTCCGCGTGCTGTGCGCTCGCTGACTACATTCAATCTCCCAGATAATTACATTCAGGAATATGGAAAAATGCGTCGTCTGCGTAATCAAGTCACACACCTTGGCTCATATAAAAGTGATGTTACGCCACGTCGTCTGATTGAAGTTCTCGGCCAGCAGTATGTAGCGCTTTGGCCCGATGGGCACTGGCTGTTCCGACGGGTTCAGTACGACGGCAACAGTGCCCAAAACTTCTTCCACGACGAGCGCTACTCGTCCGTGCAGNGTAATGTTATGGCGGAACTACCCTACACGATGCAGCTGATGGAGACTGCGGCATTTAGTAAGTGCTTTGGTGTTGAGAAAGATAAAATTAAGAGGTTCTGCCCTAACTGTATGTCTTGCCGTGCCAGCAAAGTGGATGCGCATGGCCATGCGACAGCCTATCTCGCATGCATGAATTCGTTATTCTGTGCGATGTGCGAGCGGACGTTTGATGTAAAATCTACGGCAAAGAGCTGCAGAAATTGTGGAGCGGGTACAGTTGCAGAAATTATCGGAACCGGATACAAGGCAGTTACATGTGTTGAGTGTGGTGACTCTAGGTTAGACTGGTCTTAGGCGGAATCAGGGTGGCTCGCGGCTGGATGATGCTGATTTCAACCCAGCTAACAGAAAGGGGCCATTGTAATCTACGCTGGCCCTACCGACCAATGCAGCTGAACACAAGCCCCCTCCACTCAGTCGGGCGTCGGCCCGCCCCGCCCCGGCAGGGAGCCGAGCAGAACATCGAGACCGGCCAGGCGGTCTTTGATCGCCGCCGGGAGTGCCAAGCGGCCGGTCTGTTCGACGATCGCCAGCAGGGCCTGGGCGAAACCGTGTTCGCGCAGATGGCGGCGGGTCTTTTCGAGGGCGAGGTCGTCGAGGGCACACAGGCGCCCGGGCAGGGCTTGCCAGGCCTGGAAGTCGGCGGCGTAGGTGTCGGCAAGGCCCAGCGTCGTCAGGCGGTATTTCTTGCCGTCGTGAGCGACGCCGGCCAGCCGGCCGCCGCGGAAGTAGGGCTCCAGCCCTTGGGCGGCCAACCGAAAGCGGAAGTCGCGCTCGCTCGTCGCCTGCAGCCGGGCCTCCTGGAACAGGTCGCGCAGCTGCTGCTTTTTCACCGGCAGTCCCCCACCCTGCCGGCGCCTCGCTTCCTGCTCGCCGCGGCCGGCGCGGACCGGTGTGCGTTCCGGAGAGACAAGCGAGTGCTGGAGCTGCGGGTAGCGCTGCTGCTGGTAGCGCTCGAGCGCCTCACGGACATCGCGGAAGGCGGCTTTGGAGAGGTGCAGCTTCTTTCGCTGGCCGCAGAGGTTGGCGGAGATCGCCAGATGGATGTGCGGGTTCGTCTGCGGCCCGGGCTCGAAGTGGACCCGGCCGTAGGCCAGTGCCGCCGGCGCCCGCAGGGCGAGATAGTGCTGCGCCAGGTCGAGCAGCATCGCCGGCGTCGCCTGCGGCTGGTCACAGCCGGAGAGCGAGAGGATCTCGTGGTAATAGGCGACGCCGTTCTTGCGCGCCGGCAGATGCGCCGCGTTCGCTAAAAACGCGGCTCTGGCCGCGTCCAGATCCATGGCCGCCGCAAGCGGCAGGTTGTGGAGCAAGAAAGCGCCGTTCGAGCCCTCGCGGCTGATGTAGCCGAGCAGCTGGCCGATGCTCGCCGGATCACGCCGGCTCAGCGACTTGATCACCATGGGCAAGGGGCGAAGACGGCGCCGGCAGGTAAGCGGCAGGCGCGCTCTCGAGCCGGCTTAAGAGCTGGGCGGCGCGGCGGAGGTTGGCTGTGGCGCGCCGCGGGCTGAGGTTGGCCTGGTGGGCGAGCTGGTTGATGTTGGTGCCGATGCGGCGGACCTCCAGGGTGAGAGCGGCCATCCCCTCCTCCAGGCCCTTGGGCAGCACCGTCCCCCGCGTCAGGTAGGCGAAGGCGGCCTCGCGCAGCAGTGCTGCCGGTTTGCGGCCGTAGGCGGCTGCGGCCGCCCGGAGCTGCCGGTCCTGCTCGGCAGACAGCGTGACGTTGCGGGTCTTGTGCGCCGGCCGGTAGGTCTCGCGCATATAGCGGCGCATATAGCCGCGGCGCGCCTGCCGGCGGCGGAGCGCCAGGCTCTCGGGCAGGTGCCAGAAGCGGTCGTGGGTGTGCGCGATGATGGCAGAGATCGACATCGGCAAGAGCAGATTTATTTTTCTTTCACCGCTGACACAGGCTTCACGGGGGGCTCACCGGCTTCGGGGGATTCCAAAGGGGGTTCCCCTTTGGCAAGGATGGCGAGCGGAGGGCCGGCTGTGCCGGTCAGAGCGGTTTCACGGCGTTAATCTTTCCGATTAACGCCGTGAAATGCAATCTTGCAGTGGGCGGCCTTGCCGCCCAAACACCGCTTCAGCGCACAGTGGCACACCGCGCAGTGCTCATGATAAAAGCAAAAACAGGCAAAGCGGTGAAAGAAAAAGAAGGCGGATAAATCGCCTTGACCGATCTAAGACGATTTGTCTTACTTTTATTTGCTTTTCCCCTACCGGATGCGCGAAAGCCCTCCCCCGTTCCTGACGGCGGATGACCTTGCGGACGTCCGCCGCAACACCGACTGGCCGGCGCTGCTCACAGCCCTTGGGATCGTTCCCGATCCCCGCCGCAGCAAGGAGGGCGACCTCTGGGCACACTCGCCGTTCGCCGAAGATCGCCAGGCCTCGTTCCATGTCACCGAGAAGGGCTGGTACTGCTTCTCCTCAGGCCAGGGCGGCGGCGCGCTCGAGCTCGTCCAGCAGCTGCGTGGGCTCGACTGCTATGCCGCCGCCCGCTGGCTGCTCGAGGCCGGCCTCAGCCGCTCAGAGGCGCTGGCAGACCGGCTGCAGACGGACCCGCCACCGGAGCCGGCCGTGCCGGCGGAGAGGAGCCCGACGATCAACCGGCCGATCCGCCAGGACCTGGTCCCGCGCCTGCAGGCCCAGCACCCGGAGCTGGCCCGCCGCGGCCTCTCGCCTGCGACCTGCGCTTACCTTGGCTGCGGCTACCTGCCGGAGGGCGGCAGGAGCCCGCTGAGCGGCCGGATCGTCTTCCAGGTGCGCGGCGTTCAGGACGGCAAGCCGGTGATCCTCAGCCATCTCGGCCGGGCCCTTTCGGCCGAGCAGGAGGAGGCCGGCGGCAAGTGGCATCACTACCAGGGTTTCGCCAAAAGCCTCGAGCTCTACAACGCCGACAAGCTTAAGCTCGACGCGCATGCTGTCGCCCAGGCGCAGGCGAGCGGGCAGATCCTGCTCGTCGAAGGCTGCTTCGATGTCGCCAAGCTCGTCGAGGCCGGGATCTTGAATGCCGGCGCCTGCTTTGGCGCCCACCTGGACGAAAAGCAGCTGCCCAGGCTTTGCGACATCGCCACCGCCACCGGGGTGAGCCATGTCCGCGTTTGGTTCGATCGCGACGTGACCGGGCAGCGGGGTCAGGCACAGGCCCTGGCGCTGATCAACGGCAGCGGCGAACTCACCGCCAGCGGCTTCGACTGGCAGGTCGCCTTCCCATCCCCTCTCCGCGGCCGCGTCGGCCTACCCGAGGACCTCAAAGACCCCGGCGACTTCTCGCCTGAGCAGTTGCAGTTTCTGCGGGCGCAGCGGCTGATCTGAAAACGGGATCAACCTTTGAGCAACCCAGCCCAGGCACTAAAAGTGATTGCGGCCAATCTTGTTGGCCGCAATCTGCAAAAATCAAGATGCACACGCCCTTGGGCGCGAAGTGGGTTACACCAGGAGACTATCGTCTACCACAGTGATTGTGTCGGTCACGTCGACGTTGAATATCACAACAGAGGGATTATCCGATAGAGCGACATCGCCGCCAAACCTCACTGTGTGCGTTCCTTCAGGCAACTTGACTTCCGCGAAATAGCCGTTCGTGACAGTCCTGTAGTTGCCTGCCGGAACGTCCCCTGCCGGAACGTCCAAGACGTTACCTTCAGGAAGCTTGAGCACGCCCACAGTACGTTCGCTCGGCTCGACATAGAACTCCTCCGCCTTTTCAGGGTCTACGGCCCCGCTGAAATCGACGGTATTGTCATCTGCATTGTAGGTAACGCCGGACACACCAGTATCTAGGGAGTAGTCCGCCTTGCCGTCATTGCCGAGATCCACTTCGAGAAACACCCGATTCACAACAATCTCAGGCTGTTCCTCAGAAGGGTTGTCCGGATCGTTATCAAGCAGGAAGCTCTGCGCGATTTTGGCAATTTCACCCGGAGTTGGCACTTGCTCTTTCTGAGGGCCGCTTGCGTTTAAGAGAAAACGCTCCGTATTGCTGATCAGTGGAACAATAAGATGAGTGCCCTCGGAAATCTCGAATTCGCGCGTCGTTTCGCCGCCGAAGTTGCCGGCCAAATAGAGCGTGTCACCACGCAGGGTCTCATTGGAAACAGCAATCTCCCCAGTGTCATCATTTGAAATAGGATTTCGCTCTCGGGGAATTTCGAACAATTGGCTCCACCGAAGAGCATCTTTTGGATCAATGCCCGTGACGGCCAGCGGAGAACCCTCCGCATCATCGGCGCGTTCAGGCACCTCTTGAAGGCCTTGAGCACGTTTAGCCGTCTGCTCTTGCATCGTCCACTCCCCCTTCTTGGCGATCCAAACCCTATAACCGGCGTATCCCAGGTGGCCGGTTGTTGAGGTCGAAAATCTTACTCCTGCGCCCACTGTCGTTCAACTCTCGGGCGAGTTCGGACAGTGCGGAGGGGGGGCGTCGGTGGCCGAGGCCGGTCGCGCGTGCTGATAAGCGGCGCAATGAGAGCTCCGGCTGCCTTCAGCGCACCTCACCCGTCGTACTGTGTCGATGCTATGCATGTTGCCCCTGCGGTGCGTCATGTCGGCACCGGCACCGGCGTCACTCATGTTCATGTTGGTTCGACCGGGATGCCGCGGCGCAGCGCGGTCAGGCACAGGCCGTGGCGCTGATCAACGGGACCGGTATGCTGACCGCCAGCGGCTTCGACTGGCAGGTCGCCTTCCCCTGCCCCGTCCGCGGCAGCGTCAGCCTCTCCGAGAACCTCAAAGACCCTGGCGACTTTTCGCCCGAGCAGCTTGCCTTTCTGCGGGCGCAGCGGCTGATCTGAAAACGGCATAAACCGTTGAAACCGTTTAAACGGTTTCTTCGACCGGGCGGCCGGGCTTCATCTTTTCGACGGAGGCAAGCAGGGCGTGGCGTTTGTCCGCCGGCAGCTGCTGCAGGGCAATCAGGCCGGCACGGACCACCTCGCTCTTGTTGACCGCCAGGGCGGATTTCAACGCGTCCTGGACGATGGCCTTGATCCGGGCGTGATCGGCGGGCGGAAAGGAAAAGGCATCGCGGACCACCTTCTCCTGCGCCACCGTGGCGGCCGCGGGCAGAGCCGGCTCGGTGGCTGCTTCTGAATGCTCCCGCGGGGCCCGGGTCGGGCGCGCCGGCGCCGCGGGCTTGGCCAGCTGCTCGGGGATAACACCCGCGCCTGCGGCCAGCTGGTGCAGCCGCTCGGCTTTGGCAAAGCGCTCGGCGGTGCTTTGCTTCTCGTCGGCGAGCGAGGCGGCCAGGGCGGCACCGAGGCCGGAACGGGCGGATGCGGATTTGAGGGTCATGCGGCGGGGGAAACAGGAACGGGTGCGGCCAGAATGGCCAGGACTTCGTCGGTGAGAGCATCGACCTCGGCGGTCGCCTGTTCGGCAGCCTTGCCGAGGTCATGGACGGTGCCGCCATAGACGGCGGCCTGGCGGTAGGCGGTGCGGTGATGCAGCCGGGTGTGGGCAATCGGCAGACCGAAGGTCTGCAGCACCTCCATCGCCTCGCGGGCCAAGGCGGTGTTCGGCTGACACTGGTTGATCACGAGCCGCGGCTCGAGGCCCTCGTTGATGTCGCGCAGGCTCTCGATCACCCGGACGATACCGACCGAGGCCCACAGGTCCAAGGGGCTCGGGATCACCGGGACCAGGGCCAGATCGGCGATCATCAAGGCACTCTGCGGGACGGCCGAGTCCGCGGCCGGCGGGCAGTCGATGACGATGAAGGCGTAGTCCTCGACATACTTCTGCGCTTCCCGGTGCACCTTGCCGCCGGCGGCACTCAGCCCGCTCAAGGTGGCCGGAAAGGCCTGCCCCTCACCAGCGGACGCCGCCCAGCGGGTGGCGGTCGCCTGCGGGTCGGCGTCGATCACCAGCACCTTGTGGCCGCGCCGGCCAAGCGTGCCGGCGAGCTGCATGCTGACGGTGGTCTTCCCTGCCCCGCCCTTCTGGTTGACGACGACAATGATTTTAGCGGTCATGAAAATCGGGCAAGTCGCCGGCAAGCATAAACAATTTCTACGATTAGAACAATCGAAAGTTTTTTAATGGTTCATACCGTTGATACGGTCGCATCCGTTCATACTGTTGCAACGAGTACCACTGTTCCAATCGTTCAGCTCGTTCATACTTTTCTAACCGTTACGACCGTTTATATTAGTCTATTCGTTACAATGCGTCATACCTTACAAATCATTCATACCGTTTGTTCTTTTCGAACCGTTTCAACTTTTACTACCATTCATGGTGTTTCACTCCTTACCATCGTTCAAACCGTATAAACAGTATTTAACAGCGACAGATGAGGAGGATGGATTGTTTTCCTTACCAGAATTCTTTCTCTTTTCCCCCTGAATATAGAGATCCCCTGATTCTAAAGATCGAAAAACGATTTAAACGGTATAACCGGTTCATGCTCGACACGAAGGTGGCCGTTTATGGGGGACCGGCCCGCTTTGGATATAGCGCAGATCTCTGGGAGGAAGATCAAAGAAAGAAGACGACGACAAAGGACAGGTGGCCGAATATGGGATGGGACGGCACGGCACTGTCGTTTAAGAGTGTTTAAGAATTCTTTAAATACATTTGCGTCTACAAATCCGGCAATGCGAAGCCGTGCAGGGGTGCTTGAGGAGGCCGGCTGTGGGATGGCAGGTGGCTGCCTGTGGGATAGCAGGTGGCCGGCGATGGGAGAACAGGTGGCCGGATGTGGGATGCCGCCGGTGCCGCGAAGGGGAGAGGTGGCCCTCTATGGGATTGCGATCAGCAGAGGGCGGCAGAGGCGGTCCCGCCGACGTCTGGGATCGCCCGCCATGGATCCGCTGCGGGGTGCCGATGATGGCGTTTATGATGGCGGCAATGGGGGCTTATATGGAGGTGCGCCCGCAGTAGCAGATCAGGCAGCAAGTCCAACGGCATACGCCGCCTTAAGCCATTCAGCTCCTTATGCTCACAGCCGTTCTCATAAGGCGGCGGCTGGTTGGGGTGGCCGGATGTGGGAGGAGAGGTGGCCGGCCATGGGAGAGGGACCCGATAGGGAATAGGTCGGCATGCCAACGGACAGGTGGCCGGATGTGGGACGGAATCTGTCGCGGCATCGAGAAGAAAGGGATTGGTCTCGAAAGTTTCGGATTCTGGCTTCGCAAGCGGTGGATCGACCCAAGAGGTGGCGTGCGCCGCTTTCAAGGTGGCCGCTTGTGGGGAGAGTAAAGGTGGCCAGCTGTGGGATGAAAGCCCACGCCGTGCGCGCTACAGATAAAGCTATAGGAAGAGGTGGCCGGCTGTGGGACTGTCAGACCACGAGCCGGATTTTTGGCAAGACATTTTAAGGGCAGTTTAGGCTGTCAGCCACGCGCTTCGCGGCAAAGGTGGCTGGTTATGGGAGAAAAAGTGGCCGGGAAAAAGTTGCACTTGGCCACCACAGTCCGGCACGATAAGGCCTGCTATTTTATTGGCCATGACCGTGGCTCTGGTGACCAGCAAGGAGGTCAAAAAACATGTCGGCGCGGTGCACATCGCCGCCAAGCTGAGCCTCCTGCAGCGCAAGCTGTACAATGTCCTCCTCTTTAACAGCTACGAGAACCTGATCTCGCAGGAGCGCCACGAAATCCGGATCCGCGAGCTCTGCGACCTGGCCGGCTTCGACAGCAACAACCATCAGGTGCTCAAGGACACCCTGGTCTCACTGGCCAAGATCCAGGTGCAATGGAACATCCTCGACGAGGACGGGGAAGAGGTCTGGGGGGTGAGCTCGATGATCGCCGAGGCGGTCATCCGCAAGGGGGTCTGCTCCTATGCCTATGCCCCGTCGCTCAGGGAGAAGCTCTACAACCCGGCGGTGTTCGCCCGCATCAACCTCGGGGTAATGGGGCGGTTCGCCAGCACCTACTCCCTCGCCCTCTACGAGAACGCCGTCCGCTACCGCGCTGTCCACTCCACCGGCTGGCATGAGGTCAGTGTCTGGCGCAAGCTCCTCGGGGTTCAGGAGGACGAGTACCGGCAGTTCAAGGAGCTGAACAAGAAGGTCCTGAAGCCGGCGGTCGCGGAGATCAACGCCAACTCGGACATTCTCCTGGAGATGGAGTTCCAGCGGGAGCGCCAGCGCATCAGCGCCATCCGCTTCCGCATCCGCGACAATCCGCAGCTGCCGATCCCGTTCCCGATCAAGGAGCGACTGTTTCAGCACCTGCAGGAGGCACCCGTCACCACTGGCACACCGGAGCTGCTGCCGCGGCTCGGCGAGTATGGCCTCACCGGCCCGCAGGCCCGGCGGGTGATCGGCGAGCATGATGCCGGCTACATCGAGGCGGTGCTCGCGATCGTCGAGCGCGACTTCCGCGCCGGCAAGGTCGAGAACCTCGCCGCCTACACGCTGGCGGCGCTCAAGGCCGACTACCGGCCGAAAGCCGCGCCGCGGCAGCTCCAGCATGCGGCGGCCAAGGCCGCCCGGCGTGAGCAGCAGGAGGCTCTCGAGCAGGCGGAAGCCGAGCGGGAGCGCGAGGCTCGGGTCTCCCGGCAGGCGCTCAGAGCCGCCGTCGATGCCCTTTCGCCGGCTCGCCGGCAGGCGCTCGAATCCGAGTTCGCCGCCGCCATCGAGGCCGGCTCCCTGCCCGGTGCCAAGATGCTGAAGGAGCAGTACGGCCGAGCCGGGTTCGACAGTATCATCGTCCAGAACATGTTCCTCGGCTTCGCCCGGGAGCGTCTGCTGCCGCAGGCAGCCTGACAGACTGGATGGGGAGAAACCCGCGGTGCCGGAAAAAAGTATAATTTGTGGGCGGATGTTTTCATTAAACTTGAGCTTGATTTTTTAATCAGCTTCGCTATCATGAAGGCAACTTACCGTACGGAATAAAAGAGGCCTTCGGGCCTCTTTTATTTTTGCGGCCGCGGCTCGTTTCCCCGGGAAAAACAAGTGGCGGTTGCGCGGCCGGCCGTGTTTTATGTCGCGTTCGCGACCTTGCCTTCGGTCCTTCAGGACCTTTTAGGTGGGGGCGCGGGGTGTCGGGGCGCAGCCCTGACCCCGGCCCTCGTGATCCCGCTCGTCGCAAGCCTTCGCGGCGCAGTGAGGAGCGCTGGACACACAGGGGCGGGGTCAGGGCTGCGTTACGGTCTGGATCCGCCCCGGCAGACGGAAGCCGGTTCAACCATTGGGAGAACCGGCTTCCCGGAAGCCGCGGATGTACCTGCCGGATCAGCCCTGACACCCCGCGCCTGGTGCGGAGCCCTTCTCCTTTTCCGCGCAAGCGCACCCGTAACGTTGAGTTTACGGGTAATGTTACCCCCTGCGCTACGCATCCGCGTTACCCCCTACGTCACCCCCCGGCGTTACGGTCGAGGCCGCAGGAGCCTCACTGAGCGACGTTTGGGGCTCGGGGGTCTGGCCTCTCGCCAAGCCCTTCGGGGAAACAGCCACGGCAATTTCGGCGGCTAATCGACTGACCGTCGGAGACGGTCATCGGCGTTATGCTTTTCGCTAATCTTTATTCTGAGCAATTTGCTGCCCTTGGCATACAGCCCGCTTGGGACTTCTCGAGCCTCTTGTGATGTTGAGCTCTGGCATTCCTAGCTTTTCCGTATGATACCGATTTTACGCTCCTTTCAATCGTTCACCACCCGCGTTTGAGCGAATTGGGCAAAAAGTGGCGGCTGTTCTGTGTGCAGGGCCCGAAAGATGCTGCGCTTAGCCTTCGCGGTTGCCGGTCCTTCCGTGCGGCCTGGGGACGCCTCTTCATGGAGGGGGCGTGCAGTGTCGGGGGCCTAGCCCCGACCCTCGCCCCGGGTTGCTCTTGCGGCACTTCGGTGACGCGCGACGCATTGCGGAGACACGGGGGGAGGGTCGGGGGTGGATTTGGCGCAGACGTTCACGGAATACGCGAAGACGCCGCACCCACCGGATCGGCGGCGGCGGCGTATCCGCATGAACGCACGCCAAAACGCCCCCCGACACTGCACGGGGAGGCTGTGCCTATTGCTGCGGCCTTCGGGCCGCAGGTATGACCCCGACGTTACACCCCACGTTACACCTGAAGGTACACCCCGGCGTTACACCCTGACGGCTCCGGCGGAGCGTCCAGCGGACTTCCTGGCGGCCGCCGGTCCCTGCACGACTTGCAACAGCTGAGGGGCAGCTGACGGAAGCGCCGGTTTCCATGACGAAAAGAAGCTTCCGGTGAGGAACGAGGAACGACCGATGGCCGCTTCACCGCGTTGATCTCGGCGCGGTTTAGGAGGGGATGGCTCAACCTCTGGACGCTTGCTTTGAAAAGGCAGGCGATCGGTGACGCGGCGTTCCTCTAAAAAAAGTTTCCCATCCGGTTTTTCTCGCCGGAGGGATTGACGCTGGCTTTGCGCCGTCCCTATTGAAGAGGAAGGGATTTGCCGAGGTGGCCACCTCGGCAGGAGAATATCAGGAGTAAGCCATGGACGCGCGGATAACCAATTTTGACGACATGACCGAAGCCGAGTTGCGGGAGCTGATCAGTACGGCCCAGGAGACCTTGGACCGGATAATCGCCCGGCGGGCGAAGCAGACGCTGAAAGAGGCGCGGCGGCTTGCTGCCGAGGTTGGCTTTGAGGCCACGTTCAGCAGAGCTGCCGAGCCCGAAGGCCGGACCAAGGCTAAGCGCGGCAAGGCCGTACAGAAGTACCGCAACCCGGAGAACCCGGCAGAGACCTGGTCGGGTCGTGGCCGGCCGCCAAAGTGGGTGCAGGCGGCGCTGGCCGGTGGGCGCGCCATGGCTGACCTGCAGATCGCACCAGCAGACTGATCAAGCCAGGCTGCCGAGCGCAGCAGGAGCCCCAGGAGCGTGCTTCAGCCGGCGAGGAGGAAAGAGAAGGTCTCGCCGGCTCAGGCCCCGCCTCAGCGGCCTTCCTGGTGCCCTACAGGGCCCATGAGGCCAACGCCTGGTTCCTCATCGAAAGCCATACGACGATGCCTGAAGGGTCTTCGTTCCGGAGACCGTGATGAAGGCCTGCCGCGCGTACGGAAGCCGCGCGGCAGGGGAGGTTGGGATCACGAAAAGTATGGCCCGAAGCAAGGTGACAAGGCCCTGCCTGGGAGTGCAGGGCCTTGTCTGGTGCGTATCACCGTGCACGGTCATCGCCGTCCCCGGCTGTACCGTGCGCTCACTCTACGCGCTCATCATCGTGCGGGAAATATCCTAGCCGGGGTGAATGCCGCGAAGCGGCAGAGGGGGCGGCAATGAGCCCCTTTCCTTGCTGACTTGTGAGCGGAGCGAACGCTGTGTTGGGTGGGGGGCGCGGGTGGCCTGAAGGGCCAGGGGCGTACAGAGAGATTGATCGGCCCTACGGGCCGATGCCGTAGATCTTTCTATTGAAGGTAGTGGCAGGCGTCGTGCAGAGAGATGTTATCCCCAGGCCGGGTGTGTTAAATAAGTGTTAGAAGAGTGTTACAGAGCATGCCGTCCGCGCTAAATGGCCAAAAAACAAGGATAATATCAGCTCTCCCAGGACCTTCCTGAATCCAAAACCACGAAGATGACGAATCCAGAACCACGTCTTGCCGAATCTGAAACCACGAAAGCGTGCTTGCGTTACCGAAACCACGAAGTTAGGCTGGTGTCACTAAAACCACGACCGCAGGCGCGCGTGTAAACGAAACCACGAAATGGCACAGATCGTCACTGAAACCACGAAGCTGGAGCGGGGCGGGAAGGACCGACCCCCGCTCCTTCCGGATCGGCACCCTAACCAGGATTTCTTCATCTGCGACGTGCTTGACGCCATTCCCAAGGACGACATGGCATCCATGGAGCATCCGATCTTCTCGCTGGCGACAAAGCCGGACCACCGTCTGCTGACCTACGAGCACAACGGTGTGCGGATCGAGATCGCTCCCAGCATCCGCGGGGTCGCCACGATCCATGACAAGGATGTCCTGATCTACTGCATTTCCCAGCTCATGGCGAAGATGCGCGCTGGAGAGAAGCCGCACAAAGAGCTGCACCTGACCGCCTACGATCTCCTCGTCTCCACGAATCGGGAGACGAGCGGTGACGGCTACCGCCGACTTAAGGAAGCCCTGGAACGACTCTCGGGCACGCGGATCACCACGAACATAAAGACTAAAGGAGAAGAGATTACAGAAGGTTTTGGTCTCGTTGATAGCTGGCGCATCGTCCGCAAGACGGAAAGTGGCCGAATGGTCAGCGTCAAGGTTTCTCTTTCAGACTGGATGTATAATGCTGTGCTTGGGCACGAAGTGCTCACGCTACACCGAGACTACTTTCGTCTGCGCAAGCCCTTGGAGCGACGAGTATATGAAATTGCCCGCAAACATTGCGGGCAGCAGGACTGCTGGACCATCCGCCTCGCCACTCTGCAGAAAAAGTGTGGCTCATACTCGCCGCTCCGCGTGTTCCGCTCGATGCTCAAGGAGCTCGTGCTCCATAACCACCTCCCGGACTACAGCATAACCTTGGACGGCGATCTCGTGGTCTTCCGGAACCGGGAGAGCATGAAGCCGCGGCCGCCGGTGTCGTTCCCCCTGCTCGATCCGGAAACATACAACGACGTTCGGTCTGTTGCTCCCGGCTACGATCCCTACTTCCTCGAACAAGAATGGCGGGAGTGGTGGGTCGATAGCGGCTGCATCGAGCTCCAGCACCCGGACAAGGCCTTTATCGCCTTCTGCAAGAAGCGCTACGAGCGCAGCCCCAACCCCTAGTGGTTGGACTCAGACGTACGCGACCGCGGTAGGAGCCCTAAGCTATTGATGGCACTGAACATCCGCCGGACTCATCCGTGTCGGCCTAACCTAACCACTAGGGAGCTTTACCACAAACCCACATTTGTGCCCTGCAGCAGCCGAGATCCCCGGTCCTCCCCCGGGATGATTAGCCCCCAACCCACATTTGCTCTTTCCCGTGAAAGCAGGTATGGGGGAACCATGATAATCGCGTTCGTGAACCAGAAAGGCGGCACCGGCAAGACGACTTTGTCGGTCAATGTCTCGGCCGCACTCGCCCGGGACGGATCGAAGGTCCTCCTGATCGATGCTGACAAGCAAGGCAGTGCGAGTACCTGGGCGAGCCTCCGCGATGAAACGCCGTTCCAGGTGGTCAGCATGGCCCGGGAGAACATGGCTCGGGATGCCATGAAGCTTGCAGCGAGCTACAAGCACACTGTCATCGACGGCCCCCCGCACGCGCAAGAGGTGGCGCGCTCATGCATCATTGCGGCGGATTTCGTCGCCCTCCCGATAGAGCCTTCGGGCCTTTCGACCTGGGCATCCGAGCTCACGGTCAGGCAAGTCCGCGAGGCGCAGGAGTACAAGCCAGCCCTCAAATGTGGGTTTGTGGTTTCACGCAGAATAGGGAAAACGGTTATAGGCCGGGACATCCGGACCATGGCGTCTGAGGCCGGCATTCCTATCCTGGAGGCTGACGTAGAGCAGCGGGTGGCCTTTGCCGAGAGCATGACCATGGGGCAGACCATCTTCGAATGGGCCCCCGGCAGCTCGGCCGAAACCGAGATCAGCCGCCTCAGCCTGGAGATCCTGCATTATGGGCACGAAGACCTTCTCCCGGGCCCCAAAGCCGAAGCCGCTCACGGATAGCGAAATCACCGCCTTTGAGCAGGGCGGCGTCGGTCACGACACCGGGTTGTTGGCCGGTGAGGGACGGGGCAAGCACCCTGTGCAGGAGCCCACGAAGCGGCTGAGCCTTGACCTGCCAGAGAGCAAGCACCGCCGCTTCAAGACGGCATGCAGCGCGACCGGGCGCAAGATGGTCACGGAGATCGAGGCCTTTATAGACGCTCGTACGGCAGAGCTCGAAGCAGAGGCTGGCATAACCCGCAAATGAGCCTTACCACGAATGTGGGTATGAGGGTCGCACTATACGGTTCTTCGACGTTATCTTTCGTGGTCCACCACACTTCGTGCGAGACCGCGAGCCGTCTTCATGAGGTCCGTTTCTCCAGCACCGCTGCATCCTGAGGGCTCAGGCGGATGAACTGGCTGACCAGGTAGGCTGAAAACACCGCCTTTCTGTTCGGCGGAAACAGGTCGGTGAGCTTCGGGACCACGCTCTCTCGGAAGGGGAGAGCGAGATCGTCTTTTTCCACCTCGATGCCGATCCGCCGGGCGAAGATCTCGTACTTGCCGACGCTCGCAAAGATCGGGCTTGCGTCCAGGAACACCTCACGGGTGACCCGGGCCCGAGCGGCGAGCCGCATCTCCCGGGTGATGTAGAAATACACCCGATCCCCAACCTGCACCTCGGCCAGAACGCGATTGAGGGTGGCGACGCTGTCGTGGAAGCCAATGATACCCGCCGTCTTCGAAACCTCGAAGGACGGGCGCGAGCAGACATACAGAAAAGAGTTCATAGCAGTCGCAAGATTTCGTGTTGTATTAATCCACGAAATACTGGTAAAAGTAAAGGCGACTTTATGTTTTTAAGCGCTTCTGAACCGCAAAGAATTATCCGGACGAAGATATACCTTCATCGACCTCTTCGCCGGCATCGGCGGCATCCGTCTGGGCATGGAGTATGCCGGCGCGCGCTGTGTCTTCTCCTCCGAGTGGGACGCCTACGCCCAAGAGACCTATGCCGCGAACTTCGGCGAACGCCCCGCCGGCGACATCACCCAGATCCCGCTGGCCGACATTCCGCCCCACGATTTCCTCGTCGCCGGCTTCCCCTGCCAGTCGTTCTCCATCTGCGGCGAGCAAAAGGGGTTCGGCGATGCCCGCGGCACCCTGTTCTTTCGGATCGTGGAGATCCTCGAGAACAAGCACCCTCGGGGGTTTCTCCTGGAGAACGTCCGCAACCTGGTCACCCATGACGAGGGGCGGACGTTTGCCACCATCCTTGGTCAGTTGCGCGCCCTCGGCTATCACGTCCACTGGACGGTGCTCGATGGCCGGACCTTCGGCGTGCCGCAGAAGCGCGAGCGCACTGTCATCGTCGGCTTCCGCGAGAACCACCCGTTCGCCTTTCCCAAGACCGGCTTTCGTCCGGCCCGGAGCCTGAGCGACATCCTCGAAGACGACCGCGCGGTCGATCCGCGGCATTTCCTCTCGCCGCGGATGAAAGCGAAGCTGCGCGCCCGGGTCGGCGAGGTTCCCGCAGCTCCGGCGATCTGGCACGAGAACAAGTCCGGCAACGTCGGCGTCAACCCGTTCTCCTGCGCCCTGCGCGCCGGCGCCTCCTACAACTACCTCACCGTCAACGGCATCCGCCGGCTGACACCGCGCGAAATGCTCCGCCTCCAGGGGTTCCCCGACACCTTCAAGATCGTCGTGCCCGACACGCAGATCCGAAAGCAGGCCGGTAACAGCGTCGTGGTGCCAAAGATGGAGGCCGTGGCGGCGGCCATGATCGCCGCCATCCAGCAGCCGCCGCTTGCAGGCCGCCCCGGGCGCCCCCGGCCGCGGAGAGAGACCGCTTCCCTGTTTCAGGAGGCATGTCTCTAGCCCAGGCCAAGCATCAGCTCGACACGATCATCCGCAAGTCCCGGGTCCACCTCTACAAGCCAATCCAGATCGCCGAGATCCTCTACCAGCACCGGACAGGCTTTCCGCTCGCCTTCCACGACCTCGAGAGCTACCGCAACCCGTCGAAGAAGTGGCGCGACGACGTCACCCGGCAGCTGGTCGGCCGGATCTCGACCAGCAGTGCCCGCTTTCAGGACAACCTGTTCGAGGCGAACGCCATGCCGCCGGAGTTCCTGGCGGAGCTGGGCGCCTTCAACGAGCAGCCGGAGCACAGCGGGATCGTCGAGGCCTACATCTACCGCTCGTTAGGCCACAGGCTGGGTGCGGTCTCCGAGGTGCGACGCTTCGTCGAGACCGCCACGGCCGAGACGTTCCGTCTGCGGGCGATGGTCGACCTGTTCGAGCACAGCCCGGGCTTACGCCGCAGCATCGACAAGATGTACGAGATCGCCGTCTACGCCCTGTTCGCGACCCTGGTTCGCGCCCTCCGCGTCGAGGTCCAGGTCGAGATCAAGAACACCGATCGGGAGATCTTCAACGACTTCCGGCCCTTCATCGCCATGCTGACCGGGATCCGCGAGCCCGGCGCCCGCGTCAGCCTCACCGCCGCCCTCTACCGGGTCGGGGTGACCAACGCTGCCGATCGCGGTCTCGACATGTGGAGCAACTTCGGCACTGCCGTCCAGGTGAAGCACCTCACCCTCGATGCCGAGCTCGCCGAGTGCATCGCCGAGGGGATCATGGCCGAAGGCGTCGTCATCGTCTGCCGGGACGCCGAAAAGGCCGCCATCGACGCCATCCTCGAGCAGGTCGGCTGGGGGCAGCGGATCCGCGGCATCGTCACGCTCAGCGATCTCGAGGGCTGGTATGCCCTCTGTCTCGGCCCCAAGCACCGCGCCGTCCTCGGCGGCCAGCTCCTCGCCGATATCGTCCGCGAGTTCATCGTCGAGTTCCCGTCGCTCTCCGTTCTCGAGCCGTTCATGCACGAGCGAGGCTATGCCGCGATCACCCTGGGGGGCTGGGAGCACGCCGGCTGATCCGGCGGGCAAACTTTGCACAGGTTCTATTGTGCATAGCTTCATAAAGTGTTTGCGCAGCACTCATCTCACCAGGGCTGACCGGCTTTTGTTTTTCGTCAATGTGCGCTCCCATTAGGCGGGCAAACGCCACATCCCGGTACGAAGATCCCCAGGCATTGGTCGCCCGGCTTGGTGACGAAGAACGGGACGTTGGCCTCATAGGCCTTGTAGGGCACCCGGAAAGCCGCTGAGGCGGGGTTTGGCCCGGCGCGCCTCTCTCACGCCGCTGAAACGGCACTCCTGGGCTGCGCCGAGCGGCCCAGCGTGCCCAGTTCTGCTGGTGTGATTTTCAGGTCGGCCATGGTCCAATCGCCCCTGGCTAGCCCTGCGCCAACGGGGCTCCCATGCCCGCGAACGGCTCTTCAGGCCGGCTGGAACGCGGCTTTGATCCGGGTGGGCGGGCGCTCCCGGCGGTGCTTCACGGCGAGCCGATGATCGGTCTCCGCGTCAAGGAAGGCACGGAGCTGCTGGACGACGGCCATCTCCTCCTTTTGCAGGTGCGCCATCATCTCGGCCGCCAGCTCGTTGGCAGCGTCCTGAAACCGTCCCCATCGCTTGGCGTTGATGCCGTGCGCCAAGATCTCCGCGGCGATGTTCCTGACGCAACGCGCGCACGGGCCGATGCTGTCGTGTTCCTGGGTGAGCAGCGAGGTGAGCTCGCTCCCGCCGCTGCTGCAGAGCAGCGGGAACAGCACCGCCTCCTCGAACCGGTTGTGGTCGACGATCTGGTCGAGGGAGACGATGAGTTCCTGGAGGTGCTCCTTCTCGTCCACGTCACAGGGATCGATTGGCCGCCTCCCCTCGGCACCGCCTACGCGGTATTCAAGGCCGCAGATGAGCGAAAGAATGCGGAAGTGCTCCTCGTGAAGCACTTGTCCTAACTCGGTCAAGAAGGCCTTGGCCACCCGTGCCATCCGTGTGCGCTGCAGTGTGCATATGTTGCAGTGCACTAGGCTAGCACGGCTGCGCCCCCTGTCGCCAGAGGTAAGCGAACTGTCCAAACTGGTTGAGACGGTGGTGTCGCGGAAGTGGGTGGAATTTGAAGGTTGCGTAATCTCCGGGGGGTTGTTTCGGCCCAAGGCCGGCGTTGGAGCGCCGGTACGCGAGCGAAGATCTGGGCTGGAAATAGATGATCACCCGACTCCAGGCCGCTGACGTCGACTGCCTTCTCCGCCTGCCGATGCTGGCGGAGCTTCGCCCCAACGAGGTTCGGGCGCTGACGGCCGAGGCGGCGGTGACCACCTACGGTGACGACAGCCTTCTGTTCTCCGCCGGCGATCCGGCCGACCGGTTCTTCGCCGTCGTCGAAGGCTACGTTCGCCTCTTCGCGCTGAACAACGACGGCCACGAGACCACGATCGAGGTCATCGGCACCGGCGCCTCGTTCGCGGAGGCCGCCATCTTCGCCACCGGTCGCTACCCTGTGAATGCCGAGGTGGCGGCCGGCTCGCGGCTAGTCAGCGTCCGCGATACGACACTGATGCGCCTGCTGCGCGACGATCCGGACCTGGCAATGAGGATGCTGGGCTGCCTGCACCGCTGGCAGATCCGGCTGATGCAGGAGCTGCTGCAGCTGAAGACGCAGACGCCGGGGCGGCGGCTCGCCCTGTATCTCCTCGACCTGCTCGACCAAACGCCGGGAGCGACGAGCATAGCCTTGCCTCACCGCAAGGCGGTCATCGCTGCGCGCATCGGCATCACACCGGAAAGCCTCTCGCGGGCCTTCGCCCGGCTGGGCCGGCTCGGGGTGGAAAGCGAGGGCACCGTCGTCAAGATCCCGGACCCCGCCGCCTTGCGCCGGTTCTGCGAGCGCTGAGGCGCCAAGATCACGCTGGACCTCCTATTCTCTAGCGACACAAGCCCAACAGGTCGAAAGAGGGATTTCTTCTGACAGCCGGGTCTCTGCCCATCCCATAGGTGGCGATCCGACGCCGCTCGTAAACCGCTCGACATCACCGGCGCGGCCGGCGCGTTCTCCCTTTAACAACCCGATCCCATGAAGCTGACGCCGGGCGCGCTGAGCGAGACGCAGTCGCCTTCCGACGTGATCGAGCCACTCGATCCGAAGAAGGTCGTGTGGCCCCCTTCTGCGCTATCACTGTCTTCTGCCGCTGAACCACCGGCATTCCTTGCCAAGAACGCTCGCACCTTCAGCCCGGTGTCCTCGTCGAGCGGTACAAAGGAGGCCGAAGGCTCGCTGCGATAATACATCTGCGTTCCGTCATCGCAGAGTGCTTCTCCTGTTTCCATTTCGTGGCACACCATTTCCGCGTAGACCTCTACCGGAATGAGGCCCACGCAGATTATAGCCAAGGCTACATTCGCCCGGCACTTCATGATGCCGCTCCTTTCCTGCCGCCGGCACTCCTGCAACCTGCAAATTATTATAGCATACTTTCCTGATCCGACCAATGAACCGGGGTCCCCGAGAAGGGAACGTTGTTGTTCCAGCACGAGAGGTCTGATGGTCCTCAGGTAGTAATGGCTGCACCAGGCCCGAGGCGGACGATCCTGGCCACGACAGTTCCGCTGAGCACGGTTGCAAGAGCGGCTGCCGCCGCCGCGGCGATACCGGCACCATCGAGACCCCACAGCGACAGCGACGCCATCAGCAGGGCGACGTAGAGCATGCTCGTCACGAGGTTGACCTTGAGAAGTGCGGTCGCCTGGCCGAGGCTCACCAGCATCAGACCGAGGGGAAAGCCGAACGCCAGGATTGCCTGGCGGACCATCAACCAGCTGAGAACGGTCGCGGCGGCGATGTAGCCCTCGCCCATGACCAGGGCCAGTACCCACTCGGCGAAGGTGGCGACGACGAGCACCAGCGGGACCATGATCGTCCCGACCAGCAGCCCACTGCGCACCGCAAGCCCGCGCATTGCCGCGACGTCTGCGACAGCACTGAGCCGCGACAGCTCGGGGTAGATCGTCCGGCGCAGCATCTCCACAGGCCGGTCAAACACGGCGGCGAACTGTGTGGCGACGCTGTAGAAACCGGCACTTGCCGGACCGAGGGCGGATCCCAGCACCAGGGTGGTCATCCGCCCGAGAACCATCCCCAGCGTGCTGTTCAGGTTGGTCGACCAAAGCAGGCGCCAGATCCCTGGGTGAGGCCGGCTCAGGCCCCGGACGGTGAACGACATGCCAGCGAGATACCCGCGGCGGGCCAATTCGCGGACAGCAAACCCCCAGAGCAGCACGGCATCCGCGACCTCGGCGACGAACCAGATGGTCAGGAAGACACGCAAGTCGCCGCCGAGTGCGAAGGCAGCGATGGCTCCAAGGCAGCGGCACGCCGGCGAACACAGACGCAGCCACGCGATGAGGTCGAACCGGTCGAACAGCCGCAGGATCCCCATCGGGGTATCGACGGCATTGAAGATGATCGTCAAGCTGTACAGTTGCCCAAGCTCGATGACGTCCTGCCATCCCAGCCACGGCCCGAGCAGAGGCGCAGCGGCCACCGCACCGAGAGCACCGACGGCGGCACCGCCCGCATCAAGCAGGCTGGTAAAGCGGATCACTCCCTGCAGGTCGCTTCGCCGGCCTTCGCTCAAGCACATCGTCCCGTAGCGGATGACGGCATACCAGCCGTTGAACCGCACCACCGTCGCCACGACCAGCGCGTAGGCGTGGATCAGGATGAGGATGCCGAACTGCTCGCTGCCCAGCACCCGAGCGGCGAGTGCCAACGCGGCCACTCCACAGACCCCGGCGAGGCCCTGGCTGCCGAGAAGCAACCCCGCGTTCTGGAAGACCCGACGAAGGGGACCCGGCTCCCGTGCGTCGTGGCCCCTCCCTGCATCATGTTGCTCTGCCGCAACATCCGGATCCGCGTGGCACCCAGGCGATGCAGTCCGCCGCAGAACCATAAAGTTTCTAAAGAAGTCTGCAAGTGGCGTTAAAGCCATCGAGTTTTTCCACAGGCACAGCGGCGAAGATCTCTTCGGGTAGAAACTGTTACCATGGTCCCTGCGCTGTAATTGACGAACATCAAGGAGGCCTGGTTGCGCCACAAATCTATTGCTGGCCGGCATCATGACGCACCTTATCACTAAAATTATTATAATTTTGCCGAAGTACAGATCACCCACTAGCAGAATATAAAGATGCACATCAGCCTGTTCATGTCTGGTTTATCCGGCGGCGGGGCTCAGCGCAGGCTTCTCAACTTGGCCAGGGGATTTGTTGAGCGTGATCACCAAGTCGACATCCTCGTCGGGAACGACGACGGGCCATTTCGGAGCGAGGTTCCGGCAGCGGCGCGGCTTGTCTGCCTGGGAAGCCGTTGGACACAATGGCCCTTGCTGAGGCACCGGCGGGGGCTATGGGTGCCGGCACTGATGCCGGCGCTGGCTCATTTTCTGGCTGGCGAACGGCCCGAGGCAGTCTTGGCGACCTCGACGCCGGCGAACCTGACGGCCCTTGGCGCGCGCGCCATGGCGGGAACCGCCACCCCGGTGGTGATCAGTGTCAACGTCCATTTGAGCGGCTCCACCGTTGGAGCGCGCAGATCTTATGGAGCCATCGTTCGCCGTCTCGTCGCCAGCGCCTACCCGCACGCCGACGCCATCGTTGCGATCTCCCCAGACATCGCAGCGGATCTCGCGGCCACAGCCGGCGTTGCGCGAAATCGCATCGCTGTGATCGGCAATCCTGTCGATCGTGAAGGCATCGAGCGGGCAGCGGCCGCACCGGTCGAGCATCCCTGGCTCCAGCCCGGTCAGCCTCCGGTCGTCCTTGCTGTCGGAAAGCTGAAGAAACAGAAGGATTTCCCGACCCTGATCCGGGCCTTTGCCCGGGTCCTCCACCAGCGTCCGGCGCGGCTGATCGTCCTGGGCGAGGGCGAGGAGCGCGCTCGACTGCAAGCAATGGTCACGCGGATGGGGCTCTCGGACGTCGTCTCGATGCCCGGGTTCGTCACCAACCCGTACTGCTGGATGGCCCGGGCCTCGGTCTTCGTCCTGTCGTCAGCCTGGGAAGGTTTGAGCAACGCGCTCCTCGAAGCGCTCGCCTGCGGCTGCCCGGCGGTCAGCACCGATTGTCCTAGCGGGCCCCGTAACGTCCTCGCGAACGGCACCTTCGGTCCGCTCGTACCCGTCGGCGACGATACTGCCATGGCCGAGGCCATCCTGTCGCTCCTGGCCGAGCCGCCAGCTGCGGAGCGGTTGCGGGACCGGGTTCGCGCCTTCGCTCTGGATCGCAGCACCGAGCGCTACCTGGAGGTGCTCGAAGCCGCAAGCACAAGGTGCAGAACCGCGAAGGCGATCCGGGTCGCGCCAGGGCCCGAGCTTTTGGAACCATGAGCCAGCGGATAGCCTTGCTTACCCGCTGCCTCGACGGCGGCGGCATTCAGCGCAGCCTTATCACCTTGGGTGAGGCGTTCGTTGAGCGCGGATACGACGTCGATCTCGTCGTTGGCGATGCGCTTGGCCCCATGCGCGAAGCCTGCCCGGTGTCGATGCGGCTCCTGGCACTGCCCATCTCGCCTGTCTTACGCTCGAGGGTCTGGCTGATTGCGGCGGACCCGGCCGGCGCCAGCGCTGCCTGGCCCCTGCTTCTCGGCCCGTCGCCGCGGATGGTCCGGCACCTGCCGGCCCTGGTCCGCTACCTCCGCGAGGAGCGACCGGGCGCAGTGGTTGCCGCGGGAACGCAGGCCAATCTTGCAGCGATCCTGGCGCGGCGCATGACGCGACTTGGGACCAGGATCGTCGTCAGCGAACGCAACGCCATGTCGGTCGTGGCTCGAAGGGGCCGCGGTGGTTTCCGCCGTGCCTATCCTCTGGTCGCACGGCGCCTGTTCCCGGAAGCCGACGCCATCGTCGCCGTGTCGCAAGCAGTCGCGGACGATCTGGTGGCACTGGACGTGGCTCCCCGTGAGCGGGTGTTCACGATCCACAATCCGGTGGTGACCCGCGGTTTCGACGCCCTGATCGCGGAACCCCTGGAGCATCCCTGGCTCAGGGATGGGGAAGTTCCCGTCGTCCTCGCCGTTGGTCGCCTGCACTGGCAGAAGGACTTCCCGACCCTGCTCCGGGCGTTCCGCCTGATGTCGGCCATCCGGAAGATGCGGCTGGTCATCCTCGGCGAAGGCGATGAGCGGGGGAAGCTGGAGGCCTTGAGCCGATCGCTCGGCATCGCCGAGCGGGTCCTGTTGCCGGGTTTCGTCGCCAATCCCTTCCCCTGGATGGCACGGGCGGCGGTCGTGGTGGTGTCGTCGCTCCTGGAGGGGTTCGGACGGGTGCTGCCGGAGGCCATGGCGTGCGGCTGTCCCGTTGTCAGCGTCGATTGCCCCGGCGGCCCACGGGAGATCCTCGACCACGGCCGCTACGGGCCGCTGGTCCCGGTGGGCAACGAGCAGGCGCTCGCTGACGCCGTCCTGGCGTCGCTGGTTCGACCGCCAGACCGTGCCGCTCTGCGCCAGCGGGCAAACCAGTTCTCGGCCGACGCAGCCGCTGAGCGGTACCTCGAGATCCTTTTCCCCAGACCCTGTTAAGGAGAGCAATCTTGATGAGCCTGCAGCGGGAGCTCAAACCCGCGATCCCCCTCGACCTCGGCAGCCGTCCGAAGGCTCTCAGACAGGGCCCGCGCCGGCACATTGCCATGTTCATCTACGCGCCCACCGGCGGTGGCGCGCAGCGGCGGGCGATAACCCTCGCCAACGCCTTTGCCGAGCGTGGGCACCTCGTCGATTTTGTCGTCGTTCGCAGCAGGGGTCTGATGAGCGGCGAGCTTTCGCCGCGTGTCGGGCTGGTCCGCTTCGACTGCGAATGGGGACCCGTTGAAGCCAGGGTTCGGCGGACCGTTCGCCACCGCGGCATCGAGACGGCACTGAGTATTCCGGATCTCGCCCGCTACCTGCGCGGGGAGCGCCCGGACGTCCTGCTGTCCGCCGCAAGCCACGTCAATCTCGTGTCTTTGCTGGCGTGGAGGCTGGCCGGCCGGCCAATGCCGCTGGTGCTGAGGGCAAGCAATCATCCCTCCGCCAACCTGCGCCTCTTCTCACCGTTCGAGAAGCTGCTGAGGCGCTATCTGCGCTGGCTTGCCCGCCAGATCTATCCGTGGGCCAACGCGGTGATCGCTGTGTCCGATGGCGTGGCCGACGAACTGGAGCGGGTCAGCCGCACACCGCGCGAGCGGATCCGCAGAATCTACAATCCCGTGGTGACGCCGGAGTTTCTCGCCAGGATGGAGGAACAGGTCGACCACCCGTGGCTTGCAGCCGACCAGCCGCCCGTCATCCTCGGCGTCGGTAGCTTCAAGATCCAGAAGGACTTCATCACCCTGGTCAGAGCCTTCAAACGCGTCCGTGCGGTGCGACCAGCGCGCCTCGTCATCCTCGGCAAGGGGCCACAGCGAGCGATTATCAAGAATATCGTCAAGGAGCAGGGTCTTGCCGCAGATGTTCATCTGCCCGGCTATGTCGCGAACCCACTGGCTTGGATGTCGAAGGCATCGGTTTTCGTCTTGTCGTCGCTCTGGGAGGGACTGCCGGGCGTCCTGATCGAGGCGATGGCCTGTGGCTGTCCGGTGGTCAGCACCGACTGTCCGAGCGGTCCGCGGGAGATCCTCTCGGATGGGATCTATGGGCCCCTGGTCCCGCCCGGAGATCCCGACGCCCTGGCGCGGGCCGTCCTGTCCACCCTCTGGCTGCCGCCGGAACGCCGGTTCCTGCAGCGCCGCGCCTCCTTGTTCCTGCTGGACAACGCAGTAGACGCCTACCTCGACGTCTTCGAGCAGTGTATCGGCAAGCACTCAGGAAAGAGCCTCGGTGCTCCCACCGGTCCCCTGGTCATGCCCTCATGATGATCACATCCCTCCTGGTGGAGGACGTTGCCGATGAGGGCGAACGGTCGACGCCTCGTTGAGGGGACGCATGTTTCGCCAGATGTGGAGTAAGGCCGTGAGAACGGGCAAAAGTCCCATCGGCAGATCCGGCACCGGGACGAAGGACGGCCGCCTAACTGAGGTCCTGCACAAAAGGCCTGCCTGAAAGCCCATGTCACCGACCGCTCCGCGCCTGGCTCATAAAGGCGCGCAATGGCTCGTCATGCTGCGCGGTATGCCGTGCCAGCCAATGATTAAAGTACCGAGCGATGGCCGGCATATCGGCGAGCTCGAGAGCGCCGCCCAAACTTTCGACGAAGTCCTCAGCGTCCTGCTGTAGACGATCATGATCCGCCTTGTGGCGGGCGCGATCCGGATAGTGGAGCTCGCGCATCCACTCCTCCTCATGGGAGAAGTGCCAGGTCGCGTACATGAGGAACGTCCGGATGCGCTCGCGGATCGGAACGACGGCGGCCTCATGGTGGCAGGCCCAGACGATGCGATTGTAGAGGTCGAAGAGCTCGCGGTGGGCACCGTCGAAGCTCCCCGGGTCGTCGGCCGCATCGTAGCCAACATTGATCGGCTCCAAGTTCATGAGGCCCCTCTTCACGAACTTAAAAGCGGGTCCTTTCCGGATCGGCCGGAACGAGCCAAGAAGTATAGCGCACCGCGAGCATTCGCGACTGCGACAGATCAGCTATTGCAGCAGCGCAATCCGGTGTGCGTATGGGGCAACAGCGCGATCCGAAGAAGCGTCAGCCATGAAGGCAACGCTGGACGCACGCAGCGGGGCGACATCATCATGCTCAACCAGCAGTGATTATCCCCTCCCACGCCTAAGCCCGTGCTCGCACGGGCTTTTTGCGAAGGCCAGGCCGCTGTCTAGCCCGGCTGGCGTGGGGAGCGCACTTCGCCGCCCTGTCCCTCACCACTCATCGACCACCTCCTGGAGCTCGTCGTCGGTGATGCGGGCGTACTGCAGCGAGTAGGCGGCGTTCTTGTGCCCAAGCTGGCGTTGGACGGCGGCGACATTGCCGGTCTTGTCCATGATGTGCCGGCCCATGGCGTGGCGGGCGGAGTGCGGGGTCTTGCCCTTGACCTGCGCCCAGCGGCAGACCTCGTTCCAGACGCTGTTGATGATCTGAGGGGTGAGGCGACCTGAACTGTTGGCCACCGTCTCGGCCGGCAGGAAGAGCGCCGGCGACCGCGGGAACATCTCGGCGTCCCCTCCCCGCTCCTTGTCGAGGTAGTCGCGGATCGCCTTGGCGGCCTCCCGGTTGATCTTGTAGCGATGGGTCTGCCCGCCCTTCTCCCGCACCGAGACGGAGTGCTTGTCGAAATCGACCCCCTCGAGGTCGAGGGTACAGACGGCGGCGCGGCGCATGCCGGTGCCGACGAGGCAGTAGACGATCGCCCGGTTGCGGTAGGGCCGGTAGCCTTTGCGCCGGGGGCGCTCGTCGGCGAACTCGACGTCCTTGCAGCGTCTGCGGTCCTTCGAGCGGCCGCCCAGGACCGGCAGGTGGTCGGCGGCATCGAGGAGCTTGCGCCGCTCGCGCTCAGACAGCGCCCGTTCGATCTCGAGGCCGGGGCCAGTGGCCGCGGTCTTGAGCTTGTCGGTGGGATTGCCGAGGCGGAAGGGCCTCAGCGAGTGGATCCACTTGGCGAAGGTTTTCAAATGCGCGGTGATGCGGGCGATGGTCCGGTCGGAGAAGCGGCGGCGGCCCTCTTCGTCGATCTCGCGTCTCAGCGCATCGAGGAAGGCCCGGGAGAGGCGGCTGGTCCACAGGCTGCGCTCGTCTGATCCCTCCTCGGCGCGCATGAAGCTGACGAACCGGCCGAGGTCGCGGCGCTGGACCGCCCGGGAGCTTTCGGCGGTGGTCACCTCGACGGCGAAGTAGGCCTCGAGCCAGCCGGCGAGCGAGTCGGTGTCCCCTGCTTCCAGGTCGAGGCGCACCGGCAGGGCGCGGCTCTCCCCTCCGCCGGTGTCGTCCGCCGGCACCGGCACCGGGGCGACTTCCGCCCCGGGATCAGCGGCGTCCTCCCGATCGGCCGGCCCCTCCGCGGCGTCCTTCTTCTTTCGTTTGGCGTTTTGGTACACTTTTGTGAGCTCTCGGGGGATGTTTCCTGGCATCGATCGGCGAAAACGGCAAACGAAAGATACCTTTTGTCTGACGGAATGGTCAAGGCAGCGAAGGCCGAGGCCATGGATCGAAAGGCCCCCGACGCAGACCTTTTGCGTGAGATTGATCGGGTTCCCAACCGACGTACAGGCCACCACATCAGCACAGAACATGATGTCTAGGTCGACGGGGGTGTGAATAGAGACTTTAATTCACGCGCCAGTTCTCTGTAAGAGTACGGTTTGAATAACCAGCGTCCCCCTCGTTCGCGCAAAGTTGCCTCCCTCGCATACCCGGTCGTGAACAGCACTTTGATCCCCGGATATAACTGTGTCGCCTTATCCGCCAGCTCGGTTCCATTCATCCCGCCTGGCAGTTCGATGTCGGTGAACAGGACATCGACATGCGTGATGGCGAGAAGCTCTAGCGCGTCTTCTGCGGTCTCTGCCTGCATGGTCTGAAACCCTAGGCGGTCGAGCATCTTGACCGCGACCTTGCGCAACTTCGCCTCATCTTCGACGACGAGCACCACTGTCTCGCCAAGCTCCCCCGGCGGGACATCCGGAAGACCTTCCTCCGGCCGCGTGACGTGTGAGGGTGCCCGCGGCAGGTAGAGCTTCATGCAAGTACCTTGGCCGGCACGGCTGTAGATGCTGATGTGTCCGCCCGTCTGTTTGACGAAGCCGTAGACCATGCTCAAGCCTAGGCCGCTACCCTTCCCCATCTCCTTCGTCGTAAAGAACGGCTCGAACACCCGCTGCACGATCTCCGGAGGCATGCCGATTCCAGTGTCAGCAACAGCGAGCAGCACATACTCGCCGGGCGTCACCTCCTCGTACTGATCGACATAATCCTCGTCGAGGACAGTATTGTGCGTTTCAACCGTGAGCGTGCCGCCACTCGGCATCGCGTCGCGTGAGTTCACCGCAAGATTGACCAGCGCCCGTTCTAATTCTCCGCGGTCAGCGCATGCCTTCCACAGGTCTGGAGCCAGCGTCTCCTCAACGCAAACGCTGGCACCCAAGGTTCGGCGTAACAAATCGGTCATGCCGCGAACGACCTCGTTGAGATCAATGACCGTGGGCTTAAGCGGCTGCTTCCTCGCAAACGCCAGCAAGCGGTGGGTCAGCTCCCCGCCACGCTGCGCCGACCAGAGAGCATCCTCAAGATATTCCTGAGCCCTGGCATCGCTGCCCAGACGCCCCTGCAACAGCTGGAGGTTTCCCATGACGATGGCGAGTAGGTTATTAAAGTCGTGGGCGATGCCGCCGGTTAGCTGGCCCACCGCCTGCATCTTCTGCGACTGACGAAGCTGATCCTCGATCTCCTTGCGCTCGGTGATGTCCTCCTTGACCGCGACGAAGCTGGTGATCTTCTCCCCTTCATAAACCGGCGCAATTGAGGCCAGCTCCCAGTACAGATCACCGTTCTTCTTCTTGTTGAGAAACTCGCCGCGCCAGACGCTCCCTGAGGAAATCGTTTTCCATAGGTCTTCATATTGTTCGGAGGTGGTATAACCTGACTTAAGGATGCGTGGGTTTTGACCAATGACCTCCGCCAGTGTAAAGCCGGTTACTTTTATAAACTGCGGATTAACATACTCGATCTTGCCGTCGCGGTCGGTGATGACGACCGACATCGGGCTTTGCTGGATGGCTTGAAACAGCTTGCTGAGCTCAGCCTGCGATTGCTTCTGTACGGTGATCTCCCGCGCATAAACGGCCACCTCGGACACCGGCCTGTCCGCATGAAGCACGGGGTAGAACCAGAATTCGAACCAGCGCCCGCGGATGGCTACGTCGCAATGAACGAACGCCGCGGTCTCGGCGACCTTCTGGACGATGGCCATCCTCTGCTCCACCTGGTCCCACGGCAGGAGCCGGTCGAGGTGAGCACCGACTGGATTGGAGCCGCTCGTCCTCCTGGCCAGCCGTCGCTCGGCTGCCTTGTTGATGGCGAGAACCTCACCATCAATAGATATCAGCAGGATTTCGTCCTGGCTCGCGTCTAACAACGCGCGCATGCGGATTTCGCTCTCGCGCAAGGCCCGTTCGGCTTCTTTGCGCTCGGTAACATCGGCCGCCATGCTCACCACCAGCCGTCGGCCGCGGCTATCGCGCCCAAGAGGGGCCGAGGAGAAGGCCCAGACGCGCGTCCGCCCGTCGGCGGTGCGGATCAGGTACTCGCCCTCGTTCACCGCCCGGTCGAGTCCATAAAGGTCGTCGATCTCCGCCCGTACTACTTCCCTACGCGCGCCATAGGCGCTTTCCGTCCAGGTGGCGATGGTGCTGATCTGCTCGCGGGGATAGCCGGTCAGCTCCGACCAAGCTTGGCTGAGATGAACCACGTCGCCGTCCTCGGCATGCACCATGATCGGGAAGGGGGCGTACTCCACCGTGCGCCGCAACCGCAACTCGCTCTCACGCAACGCCTCCTCCGCTTGCTTGCGCTTGGAGATGTCGAGGTTGAACCCTACCCATGAGGTGATCCGATCCCGGTCATCACGCACAGGTCGGCCCAAGCTGAGGATGGTGTGATAGTCACCGTCCGCGCCCTTGACGCGGTGCTCCCATGCCCACTCTGAACCGCTGCGCAAGCAAGCATGCCATGCCTCCAGTGTGGGTTTCAGATCTTCAGGAGGCAGCCGATCCAGCCACCCCTGCGGCTTCACCTCGTCCAGCGTCTTGCCGATGAGGGCGAGAAATATCTGGCTCACAAACTCCACGCCGCCTTCTGGATTGCACACCCACACCCCGTACCGGATGGCTTCGCCAGCCGTGCGATAGCGGGCTTCGCTCTCGCGCAGCGCCGCCTCTGTCCGCTTGCGTTCGGTAATGTCGTGGGCAACCAACACAGAGCCAGCAATCCGCTCCTCGATCACCAGTGGCGCGTTGGAGCAAGAGACCTGAACCGGGGAGCCATTCTTGCGGAAGAACACGTCCTCGTGCCCGAACAGGGTCTCCCCCGTCGCGGAGGTGTGGCTGAGCGGACATTCGGCAGCCGGGTAGGGACGGCCGTCCGGGTGACGATCGTGTATGACTTGGTGCAGCTTTCGGCCGATCAGCTCCTGTCGTGACCAACCGAAGATGCGCTCCGCCGCCGGGTTCATTAAGGTGACCCGATCTTCGCCATCAGACACGAAGATGGCATCCGCGGCGCTGTCGGTTATGGCGTTTAATAGGCTAAGCTGTTGCGCGAGCTGTTCCTGAGCGCGCTTGTGAGCGGTGATGTCGGTACTGAAGGTCTGGAACGATATGATGTTGCCGGCTTCATCAAAGAAGCCGTAGAGGTGACAGAGGTACCAGCGCACCTCATGGTCCACCCCAGTAGTGCGAGTTTCCTCGTGCCGCTCCGGATGTTCAGGCGTGAACGACGTCAGCTCTTCTAGGAACCGCGGCCGGTCGTCTCTGGCGGCGAAGTCGAGCCAGCGCTTGCCGATCAGCTCTTCCGGCTCGCGACCATAAAAATCGGCGTAAGCCCGATTGACGAAGGTCAGGGTCGTGTCTGGCAGAAACTGACAGATCGGATCCGGTTGACCCTCAACGAGGTTGCGATACCGCTCCTCGCTTCGCCTCAGGGCTTCCGCCTGCCGTTCACGTTCGGATACGTCGGAAAACAGGACAACGACTTCGTTGGCCGGCAGCTTGTAGACGGAGATATCCCGCCAGCCCTCGATGCGCTCGTCGCGGTAATAACGGGTGGGCAGACGCTCTGGTTTTCCGGTATAACGAACACGGCTCATAACCTCGATTAAGCCGAGCTCTAAAACGCCCGGAAATATCTCCGTCAGCGACCTGCCGATTAGTTCCTGCCGCTGGATCTGGGCGATCTGTTCTCCCGCACGGTTGAAATCTTGTAGAACAAAGGTGGGTCCATCCCGCGGCATCCTGGCCACTGCGACGCCGATGTCCATGTTTTCGAATAACTCGCGGTAACGGGTCTCGCCCTCGCGCAAGCGACGGACCATTGGCTCGCCGACCCGAAAGAACAGCAACGCGGCGCCCAGCACGGCCGCTAGCGAGATGACAGCGGCGATTATCCCGGCGCGGAGATAAGTCTGGTTGATCTCCGTCATGTCGATCTTGGCGACGAGACCGATCCCGAGGTCAGGAATAGGCTCGAAGGCCGCGAGCACCCGGCGACCGCCATAGTCGTGGCCGATCATGGTGCCGGAACGTCCGGAGAGTGCCGCGGTCATGGGCTCTGCCACTGGACCGCCGAAGGCAACAGGATCGTGAGGCAGATGTGAGCTACGCGCCGGCGTCAGATACACAATGACATCGCCGTCGCGGCGGGCGAGCTGCAGCTCAGCGGTCTGCCCAATCACCGGCTCCCGCAGGCCGCGATGCGCTTCCAGGATTTCGGAGAAGGCACCCGCTGCCCGTTGTCCGCCTTCGCTTCGCGCCATCGCTTCGACGCGCGCGAACGCTTCCATCAGGCGTGCCTGGCTTTGCGCGATGTTGACGAGACGCGCCCGCTCACGTTCGAACGCAGCCTCGTAAATCAGCCCAATAGTCGTTGCGCCGACAATCAGGCATACGCCGATCATGATGATGATGAGCAAAGCGAGGCGTTTATGTTCACCCAAGCCAACTCCTTCGCGGCAGGGCCGCGTTTTTGACAACTTTATTCTGCCTTCGAGCCTGCACCGATTAAAAACATGGAGCGGCCGGCAGTGCACTCTCATTTCCCAGCTGTAATCTGTGGCCCGGGTGCCACCTGGCGGGTGCAGCCGGCGCACTCCGCGATGTCGGACTGCGGCATCCACTGCGCGGCTTTCATAGTAATGCAGGGCGAGTCAAAGCGATCCGACCTCCGAGAGCGGCCGTTGCCGCCGCCTCCAGTTGCCGCTGCGCGAGCGCCGCGTCGGCCGTGCCCGCCTCAGGCCTGCCTGCGGAGCTTCTTCAACGCGGTCTCGATGGTCCGGTCGTAGCCGACCAGGGGCGGCTTGATCGCATGCGCGAACAGCTCCTGGCGGATGCCGTGCGACGTCCCGGTCAGGATCACCCTGACGCCCTTGCGGCCGGCCTTGTGGGCGAGGCTCTCGATGGTGTTCGCCGCCGTCGAGTCGAGGAAGGGCACGGCGGCGAAATCGACGATCAAGGCCCGGTGCGTGTCGGCGATGCGGTCGAGCACGGAGCCGATGGAGGCGGCGGCGCCGAAGAAGAAGGCGCCGGAGATCCGGTAGACGACGACGTTCGGATCCTTGCCCATGGTCTCGTCATAGGGCGTGCGGTCGGGACCTCGGGCGTCCGCCGCATCCTCGGGCACGAGGGGCGGTGCGTGGCTCTCGATGGCGGTGGTCTTGGACATCCGCTGGATGAAGAGCACCGAGCCCAGGGCGAAGCCGACAACGATCGCCTCGGTGAGGTCGCGGAAGATCGTCAGCAGGAACGTCGTGATCAGCACCGCCGCGTCTCCCCATGACGCCCGGATAAGGGTCGCGATGGCCTGCGTCTCGATCATGTTCCAGGCGACGACGGCGAGAACGCCGGCAAGGCTCGCCAGAGGAATGAAGCCGGCGAGTGGCGCCGCGACCAGCATGAAGCCGAGAAGGAGGATGGCGTGGATCATGCCGGCGATGGGCCCATGGGCACCGGCGCGGACATTCGTCGCGGTCCGCGCGATCGTGCCGGTCACGCTCATGCCGCCGAACAGCCCTGACGCCATGTTGGCGATGCCCTGGCCGACCAGTTCGCAGTTGGAGCGGTGGCGACGCCCGGTCATACCGTCGGCAACGACCGCCGACAGCAGGGACTCGATCGAGCCGAGCAGCGCGAAGGCAATGGCACTGGGCAGGACGGCCTTGAGCTTGGCCATGCTAATGGCCGGCAGCGAGGGTGAGGACAGCGTGCCGGGGATCCCGCCGAACTCGCTGCCGATGGTGGCGACCGGAAGATCGAGAACGGTCGCGGCAAGGGTTGCGACGCTGACCGCGATCAGGAGCCCCGGCCAGTGCGGGCGAACCTTCTTCAAGCCGGCAATAATCGCGACGGTCGCCAGCACCAGCATGACGGTTGTGGGCTCAGCCGTCGGCAGACTTGCCCAGAGAACCGGGACCTTCTCCAGGAGCGGTCCGGGTTCCGGAGCGCTCAATGTCAGCCCCAGAAGCTGCTTGAGCTGGCTGGCGAAGATGATGACGGCGATGCCGGCGGTGAACCCCACCGTGACGGGATAGGGAATGAACTTGATGTAGGTGCCGAGCCGGAGGAAGCCGGCGGCGATCAGGATCAAGCCGGACAGGATGGTCGCGAGCAGGAGACCATCCAGGCCATGGGCTTGCAGCGTGGCGGCGATGAGAACGATGAAGGCGCCCGCGGGCCCGCCGATCTGGAACCGGCTGCCGCCGAAGGCCGAAACGAGAAAGCCGCCGACGATCGCGGTGTAAAGCCCCTGGGCGGGGGAGACGCCGGCGGCGATGGCGATAGCCATCGACAGCGGCAGGGCAACGATGGCGACCGTGAGACCGGCTACGGCGTCGGCCTTCAGGTTGGCGAGGCCATAGCCCTCTCGCAGGACCGTTACCAGCTTCGGCGTGAACAGCTCGCCGAAGGTCGGCTGGGGAAACTGCGCCATCCTCCCCACGGGAGCCTTCATCTGCCTAAGCCCTTATCAAGGCGATCGTCCAGGACGCGCTGAAGTCTGCCCTGGCGGTCAACAAAAGCGAGGTGGTGCGTGCCGGCCTGATCGCCCTTCAGCAGCTGCCCGCGGACAAACGCCACGCCTTGTTCGCCTCCGTCGAGAAGATGAAGCCCGGCCGCTCGGTCGCAACCAAGGCGCTGTTCCATTCCGTACCTCTGGGGCAGAAGCGGCTCGCCTGGCGCGAACTGTTGGCACTCCGCCATAAGCTCGACGACCTCGGCGGCTGAGGCGCGTCATAGCGCTGTTGCCGCCTGCACTCCCTCTCCCGCGCGCGTAACGCGCGGAGGCGAGCGAGGGTCCCACCTAGCAGGCTGGTCAACATATCCTAAGCCACAAGTGCCTGAAGCCGCGACGTGCTGTAACGCAGCGACGACGGCGCCGGGCGTGGCAGCCGTAGGAAGAAGAGAAGCGGGCAGGCGCATGTTCGACGCGATGAACCTGGCGATCCTGGTCGCAGCAAGCCTGGTGGCGCTGAGTGCCTTGACCAGCCTCGCCGCCCGGCGCGCCGGGGCGCCGCTGCTGCTGGTGTTCCTCGCCTTCGGCCTGCTCGCCGGGGAGGATGGGCTTCTCGGCATCGAGTTCGACAGCGGCCCGGTTGCCTACTTCATCGGCACGTTGGCTCTCTCGATCATCCTGTTCGACAGCGGCTTCGAGACCCGCATCAAGAACTTCCGCACCGCCGGCGCTCCGGCGGTGGTGCTGGCGACGCTGGGCGTGCTGCTGACGACGCTGATCCTCGGCGCCGCCGCCCACCTGCTGTTCGACATCGGCTGGATCGAAGGCTTCCTGCTCGCCGCCATCATCGCGTCCACCGACGCCGCGGCGGTGTTCTTTCTGCTGCGCGCCGGCGGCATCCACCTCCGCGAGCGGGTCAAGGCGACGCTGGAGATCGAGTCCGGCTCCAACGACCCGATCGCGATCTTCCTAACCGCGCTTCTGGCCGAACTGGCAGTCGCCGCGCAGACCTCCAGCATGAGCCTGGGCTGGCAGCTTGCCGCCAGCTTCGGCTTGCAGATCGGGTTGGGGCTGGTGCTGGGCGTGCTCGGCGGCTTCGCCATCGCTTGGCTGCTGAACCGGCTTCGCGACCTGGAAGCCGGCCTCTATCCGATCATGGCGCTGGCCGCGGCGCTGATCCTGGTCGCGGCAACCGCGCTTTTGGGGGGCAGCGGCTTCGTCGCCGCCTACGCCGCCGGCGTCGTCGCCGGCAACCGCCGGGTCCGCTTCGCGCCGCGGCTGCGCCGCTTCCAGCTCGGCATGACCTGGCTCGCCCAAATCGGGATGTTCCTGGTCCTCGGCCTGCTGGCAACGCCGTCGGAGTTCGGGGAGGTCATCGTTCCGGCGCTGGTGCTGGCGGCGATCCTGATCTTCGCCGCCCGGCCGCTGGCGGTCTGGCTCTGCCTTCTGCCCTTCCGGTTCGCGCCGCGCGAGGTCGCCTTCGTAGGCTGGGTCGGCCTGCGCGGCGCCGTCTCCATCCTGCTGGCGATCCTGCCCTCGCTCTACGGCCTGCCCAACGGCCACTTCTACTTCAACGTCGTCTTCGTCATGGTGCTGGCCTCGCTGCTGGTCCAGGGCTGGACCATCCCGGCCATGGCCCGGGCGCTGCACCAGATGGTCCCGCAGCGCTCCAGCCTGGTGGACCGGGTCGAGCTGGAGCTGCCAGGCGAGACGGTGCTCGAGCTGGTCAGCTACCGGATCCACCCCGAGAGCGCGGTCGCCAGGGGCGAGCGGGTGCCGCGCTGGGCGCGGCCGATCCTGGTGGTGCGCGGCAACCGCGCCTACTCAGCCCACGACGCCAAGCAGCTTCGCCCCGGCGACCACGCCTATCTGTTTGCCTCACCCAGGCAGGCCGAAGTCCTGGACAAGATCTACGCCGCCCCGGTCGAGCCCGACGACCCGGACATCTTCGGCGACTTCGGCATGCTCCCCGAGACGACGCTGACCGAGCTCGCCCACCATTACGGTGCCGAGGCCAAAGACGCTGCGCCGGAGACCAGCATCGGCGCGCTGTTCATGAAGGAGTTCCACGACCAGCCGGCGGTGGGCGATCGGATGAACCTGGGGCCGGTCGAGATCGTGGTCCGCGCGCTGAAGGATGACAGTACGGTCGCCGAGGTGGGCGTGATCCTCGAACAGCCACCACGGCCGACGCGCCGCTGGCCCCGCTGGCTGGCCTGGCTCCGTGGGCAGCTCGGATGAAGTGGTATCAGTGCGAGACAGGGAGGGCTGCGGACGAAGTTTTCATCGAGCTTCCCCCAAATCGCGGACAGCGTGTCGTACGGCCTCAACGAGTGTCGGCATAGCGTAAGGCTTAGCTATCCATCCCAGTGGCTTGGCTTTTTCGGCTCGCTTCCGCATCTGAGGAGTTTGGTGTGCGGTCGCAAAGATGCAACGGATCCCATGCTGCGCCAGCAACTCGTGTGCAGCGTCAATCCCATCTCGTTTACCGCTCAGGCGAATATCCACTACGGCCAAAGCCGGGGACGGGCTTGCCTTAGCCGCAATCTCGAGCATTTCTTCGGCCGAGTGGGCTACAGCCGCGACTTCGAACCCGGCCTCCGTAAGGGCGCCTTCCATATCGGATGCGATAAGATAATCATCCTCGATGATCACGATTCGTACCGGCGCCATGTCAGGCAGGCTTCTTCGTCGATGAAAAGGGAAAAGAAGGGTCGTGGTGTCTTTTCTCAAGAAAACCGCACGATGCAGCGCGTAGCAGGGCCTTTCACGACCTCGAACGTTCCGCGGAGCTGGCGGACCAATCCCTCCACCAGCTGAAGGCCGGAGGATCGCGCGCGCACGGCGTTTAGATCAAATCCGGGACCGGTGTCCTCCACATACAGAACAAACAAGTCACCTTCCCTCACTAACCCCACCCTGACCGACAGGTTCCCGCTTCTTATTGCTCCGTGTTTCACCGCATTGGTGAGAAGCTCGTTAAAGATAAGAGCAAGTGGCATCGCCGCATCGTTGGGAAGGCAGAAGTCACTACTCTCGCAAACGATACTCATTCCTCGCGCAACAGAGTGCCGGAGCGCGTCGCACACCGATTTCATGAATTCGGGTGCTCTAAAATGACTTGCATCCGTCGTGTGGTAGAGGACTTGCTGCGCCGCCGTCATAGACGCTATACGGCTAGTCGCTTCAGTGAGAACCTGTTTCGCCTCCGGGCTCGTGGTCTTGTTTCTCGCCAAGGTTAGCAAAGACTGCAGCATCTGCATGTTGTTCTTGACGCGATGATTGAGCTCATCAAATAGAATGCGCTGCTGGGTCTCCGCCTGCTTGCGCTCGCTGACGTCGACCAGCACGTTGATGGCCCCGACGATTGTCCCGTCGGGATCACGCAAGGGCGTTGAGAGCGGGATGAAAGGTGTCCGGCTGCCGTCCGGCCGCTCGGCAATTGCTTCGGCGCTCTGTATCTCCCGCCCCTCTTTAATCGCCAGCGTCATAGGGCGCTCGTCGTAGGGCAAGGGCGTGCCGTCCGGTCTGAGGATCGTCCATGTCACGCACCACTCGTCACTGCCCAGTGCCGGTCTCCGCCCGGCCAGTTCAGCGGCTTTTTCGTTGTAATAGGTGACGCGACCTTCAGCATCAGTAGTGTAAATCGCTGCCGGAATAGCCGCCAGCAAGTCCCTCAATCGGCGTTCGCTTTCTTGAATCCTGGCATCCTTTTGCTTGCGCTCCGTGATGTCCCGAGCAATCTTCGACGCGCCAACAACATTACTGTGCTCGTCGCGCACAGGCGAAATCGTTAGCGAAATATCAATAAGACTGCCGTCCTTGCGCTGTCGGACTGTTTCGAAATGGTCAACCAACTCGCCGCGGCGAATACGAGCGAGAATTGCCGGCTCCTCGCCGAGCCTGTCAGGCGGAATAACGATAGTGATGGGAAGCCCAATCACTTCTTCGGCCGTGTAGCCGAAAAGACGCTCTGCGCCCCGGTTCCATGTCCTAATGACACCATTGAGGTCCTTGCTGATAATCGCGTCGTGAGACGATTCGACGATGGCGACAAGCTGCTGGGCAGCGCGCGTCGCATCGTGGTGGGCGTTTTTCGCAAACATGCGTGCGCCTCTTTCCGTACCCTTCGAAGCTTGCGGCGCGCTTGTAGACCCCGCCCTGGTGTTGCGCGGACGCGGTTGGACAAGACGCTCCCTTCTCGCGAGGACGCTCATTAGCATACCAGTGCGAGGGCCCTTGCACGCGGGGACGTGCGGAGCGGCTCACTTTGCCGCAACGGCGCTATACCGCCCAACGCTCGGCACACAGATGTGGTTCCAACCAGGGGACTGATGAAGAACCCTTCATGAATAGCCCGTTTTGGTAGATGGCGGCTAGAGAAGCGCGCGAGCCGGACGCCTGACTGCCTGCGGACGAACCGTCTAGTGGATCGAGTCTAACGCTTGGTGCCCTCTCTGGACGGCGGCGATGATGCGGTTTGGATCGGCGGTCCAGACGAAGGGTTTGGGGTCGAGGTTGGTTTCGTTGACGAAGCGGTTGATGGCGGCCTGGAGGTCGGCGACGGAGCGGAACACGCCGCGCTTGAGCCGGCGCCTGGAGAGCTTGGCGAAGAAGCCTTCGACGGCGTTCAGCCACGAGCACGACGTTGGCGTGAAATGAAACGTCCAGCGCGGGTGACGGCCGAGCCAGGCGCGAACCCTGGGGTGCTTGTGGGCGGCGTAGTTGTCGAGCACCGCGTGGATCATCTTGCCGGCCGGGACAGCGGCTTCGACCCCATTGAGGAAGCGGATGAATTCCTGATGCCGATGGCGCTGCATGTTGCGGCCGATGACGGTGCCGTCGAGCACGTTGAGCGCAGCAAACAGCGTGGTGGTGCCGTGGCGCTTGTAGTCGTGGGTCATCGTCCCGAGCCGCCCCGGCTTCATCGGCAAGCCGGGCTGGGTGCGGTCGAGCGCCTGGATCTGGCTTTTTTCGTCGATGCTGAGGACGACCGCGTGCGCCGGCGGATCGACGTAGAGGCCCACGACGTCCTGCACCTTGTCGGCGAACGCCGGATCGTTGGATAGCTTGAACGACCGGAACCGATGCGGCCGGAGCTGATGGGCACGCCAGATGCGCTGGACCGAACTGACGGAGATGTCGACGGCGGCGGCCATGGCGCCAGCGGTCCAGTGTGTCGCTTCGTGCGGCGGGTCAGTGTTCGTCAGGACAACGACCCGATCGATGACCGCCTGGGCGAGCGGGGCGATGCGTGGCGGGCGCGTCTTATCGCTCACCAGACCGTCGACGCCGTCGGCCATGTACCGTTCCTGCCATCGCCAAACACAGGTCTTGGACTTGCCGGTCTCGCGCATGATCGCATGGGTTCCGAGACCGGCGGCGGTCAGAAGCACGATCCGCGCACGCCAGACGTGCTTCTGGGGGCTGTTCCGATTGCCGACGATCGCGTGCAACCGCTCACGATCCGCATCGGCCGCCTTGATCGAGACACCAGGGCGCATGCCCCAGACTCGCACACGCCGAACCGCGGGGGAATCCCCCGCCGGACTCAAACGTCAGACTTGAACCACTAGGCCAACTGGGGGGCGCCGCAACGAGACTGGCACGCGAGTGAGGCCGCCGACCTTCGCAGCGGGCTGGCCGGCCACAAACGAGATCACCATGACCGAGGTCATCGAGCCGGCTCTAGACAGAAAAGTCTAATATACGCGAGGCTTGGAGGATGGCGCACGGTCATCGATCAACGCCGCCTGCTCGCTCAGCAGCGCATCCTTCTCCGATCGCTGAGGCCCCGCGCAACCAAAAATCCAACCACATAAGCGGTTACTGCGCGGGCGAGAGCTTCCAAAATGCTTCTGCCAGACCATTTGCCCAAAATACCAGCAGCTGCTAACCTAAACCCGACCCTCAACAAAAAAACATATGAACTGGCCGCTGCAACTGGCGCAGAGCGTCATCCCGAAAAGGCTCCACTGGTTCTTTCATTTAAAGCACTCCGAGATCCACGGCCGGGCGCGGTGGATGAACGGCCGGGAGATGCAGGCCTTTTTGTCGGGCGGCCATGATGGCCTCGCCTTCGGCCCAGGGCGGCGGCTGAGCCGCGAGGAAAGCTGCAAGAACCTGGTGCTGTTGGCCCCGACCGGCTCGGGCAAGACCACCCGCTATGTAATCCCCAACCTGCTGCAGCTTCAGGGCAGTGCCGTGGTCACCGACCCTTCCGGGGAGATCTACCGGGCGACGAGCGGGCATCTCGCCCGCCGCGGCTTTCGGATCCAGGTGCTGCAGCCGGCCGCACCTCAGGCAAGCCTCGGCTTCAATCCCCTCGCCTGCTTTGCATCACCGCAGGAGCTCCGGCGCTTGGCGACGATCCTCTGCGAGAGCGGGGAGACGGCTGAGCGCTTCTGGACGATTGGTGCGGTCAACATCCTGACCCTGTGCCTGAAGGTGCTGAGCGCCATCGGCGATCCCCGGTATCTGAACCTCGCCAACGCCCGCTGGCTGCTCAATCACATCGGCACGGAGGCGGAGGCCGTCAGGCGTACCTTCGCGCGGTTCCTGGGCGAGGCGGACTTTGCCGATTTCGCCGCTTTCCTGGCGCAGGACCCGAAGGTCAGCGCCTCGCTGTTGAGCTCGGCCAGGGCGGCCCTCGACCTCTGGTCGGACCCGGAGGTGGCCAGGCTGACGGCGGCGCATACGGTCGAGATTGAACGGCTCCGGCGGCAGGAGACGGTCATCTACCTGATCGTGCCTGAGCACAAGATCCGCTACTTCTCGGTGATCTTGAACCTCTTCTACACCGCCTGCTTCGAGCACTGCCTGAGCGCCTGGGACGAGGGCAGCCCGGAAGCGAACGTCCGTTTGCTGCCGGTTTCGTTTTTCCTGGACGAGTTCGGCAACCTCGGGCGGATCGACAACTTCGCCGGCATCATCACGACCTTAAGGAAGCGGCGCTGCTCGGTCAGCCTGATCCTCCAGGAGCGGGCGCAGCTGGAGGCGCTCTACGGCCGACTGGACGCGCAGACGATCTTCTCCGGCGGCTGCGGGCATAAGCTGTTCTTCTCCGGCCTCGATACCGAGACCTGCCGCTCTCTCGAGCAGGCGCTCGGCCAGAACACCGTCTATGACACCTACTACGAAGGGGTGAGCGAGCACGCCCGGGTCCTCGGGGTGCCGCTCAGGCGCGCTGACGAGATCCGCATGCTGCCGCCGGACCAGGCGATCCTCATCAGCGGCCGAGAGCCGCCGGCACTCCTCACCATCCCGCCCTATTACCGGATCCCGGAGCTTCTCGAGCAGAGCCGGGCTTCGCCGTTTCCGCTGCCGCAGGGAGCCGCCGGCGCGGTCTCCTACCTGCCGCTCGAGGGACGGCCGAGCCCGGAGCTTGAAGTCTTCCTCAGCGCCATGTTTACGCAGTCCTCGATACCGGTCTGGGCGGCCGCCGCCTGAGCCGTGTATACCGAGCCGCCATAACGCACGGCCCAGCGGCGATAACATTGACTAACTGATCCAGCATTGGCGAGAGGTGCACCTTGAAGCCCCCTTGGATCGGCGAAGGGGAGGGCGCCCTCATCGGCCCGACCGTAGACCATCCAGATATGACGGTTTGAGACAAATGGTTGGTAGCGGCTTTCAAAAGTGCTGATAAACGTTCCAGAGGCTCGCGACTTGGACGAAATGGCGCTTAGGCTCTATTTTGGATCTTGGGCACGTGCTGTTTCTCTATTGTCAGACTTCGCGGATGTATATGATATGCATTTCGATGAAGTAGATGGAGCGCATCAACTCCAAGACGAATGGCATGAGTATGTCCGGTTTTCTAGGTCAGAAATAGGGGCTATTTGCGCTACAATCCAAAACTCTGCGGAGCTGCGGCTGAAATCGATAATTTGCGAGACTAGCCCATATCTTTTGCTTCTTAATAATAGCAACTTCCCTCTAAAAAACTCTTGCGTAGATATTGACTTCTCAGAACAACGAACGCTCGACGCGACTGATCTTCCGCGTGCTGTGCGCTCGCTGACTACATTCAATCTCCCAGATAATTACATTCAGGAATATGGAAAAATGCGTCGTCTGCGTAATCAAGTCACACACCTTGGCTCATATAAAAGTGATGTTACGCCACGTCGTCTGATTGAAGTTCTCGGCCAGCAGTATGTAGCGCTTTGGCCCGATGGGCACTGGCTGTTCCGACGGGTTCAGTACGACGGCAACAGTGCCCAAAACTTCTTCCACGACGAGCGCTACTCGTCCGTGCAG